>Ga0315279_10000128_pt1 | contig 163340 bp, 147 predicted proteins | sample YL17G06_20_MG_FD_203694 | JGI IMG/M metagenome (GOLD analysis project Ga0315279, IMG submission 203694) | Sediment microbial communities from Yellowstone Lake, YNP, Wyoming, USA - YL17G06_20 | ecosystem: Environmental > Aquatic > Freshwater > Lake > Sediment | place: USA: Wyoming | collected... | reverse complement strand
ATCGGTGACCGGATTCATCCCGGAATCGTGACCGGCTTCATTTCGGAATGCCGCCCGGGATCGTCCCGGAACCCTGACCGCCTTGCCCCGGAATCCGCACTAGGCCGAAAGAAAACATAAGGGAGATGTTCAGGGGTGACTACGATCTTTTGCGTCGAATCATTCTCAGGCTTGTCGAAGAAGACAAACAAAAGTGTTTTCCGAATGTCGATAGCGCCGCAGATGCTTTCCGGAAGCTTCGGCCCGGGTTTCTCCTTCCCCTGGGAGTGAGCGAAATGGTGGTCGGGGGAGCACACCGCACGCTGACGCAACCTAGAGAAAAGGTTTACCTTTCTGAGCGCGCATACGAAATTGTTCAGCATCCAGTTTTTCAGCGCCTTCAGAACCTCAACCAACTTAATTTCGTGTACATGCTGTATCCGGGAGCAAGGCATTCCCGCTTCTTGCATTGCCTGAGCACGTTTGAGATGGCGAAGAGATACATCGAGGGACTCCTCGGGGACCCTTACTTTAGATACCTAATGTATAAGGAGGATTTCGAACACTTTCTCGCAGCTTCGCTATTACACGACATCGGTCAATATCCACTCGCTCACGCTATTGAAGACCTACGCGGCGTGGAGTTCGAGGGTGTGCACTCCGAAGTGGAGCCCGATTATCAGATGGGCGAGTACTTCCTCAATTTTCGCCCGCCAAGCCGCAGAAGTCTCAAGGATCTACTCGAAAACAACAAATGGCGGATCGACGTGAACAGGCTTGTGCGCCTGATTTCAAAACAGGAACCACAAACCGAAAGTGAAACTTTCATTCAGTCCATGTTGGACGGGCCGATTGACGTAGACAAGGTAAGCTACTTACTCTATGACAGCAGCTTCTCAGGGGCCAGGTATGGCTTAGGGATAGACCTTGACGGATTGCTTTCATCGCTTGTCGCGATCCCCCCGGCGCCCGGACGAAACAGTCAAATTGGGATCGAGCAAGGCGGGCTCGTAGCAGCGGAAGGCGTTATTTCCGCGCGATACAGCATGTTTTCGCGAGTGTATTGGCACCATTTTAACCGCGGGATCATGGCAATGCTGGGCTACGCTGCAGCGAAGATATTCCTCTCTCCGACGAGGGTGTGCCCTTTCCAAAAGTATATAGAAGATACGTCTGCCCTTTCGGACATCGAAGCCGTACGCTACATGTCAAATGTTCTGGACCAAGTTATCTCCCGACCGAAGGGAGAGCGAACGGCAAACCCACTTGGGGGTCTCCTCGATGGCAGTAGGACTGTGCACAGAAAACTACTCTCGTTTACCGGGACGGCCGATACGTTGACAGTGCACAGGTATCTAACGGGTCGCAACTTCAGCCAATTAGAGGCGCTACGTCTAGATCTTCTCAAAGCAGTCGAGAGTGAATCCTCGATGACGCTCCAAGACAGTGACCTGCTCTTGGATGTGCCAAGGATCGAGAAGACAACCGACCAGCTGAAACCTCTGTATGTTTATGATCCAGAACGCGCTCAACCCTATCAAAAACTGTCGGAATTGTCCGGTGTTGTGAAGTCTCTTTGTGAAGAATTCCTCGATCTAACCAAGGAATGCCGGGTCTACTTATCCCACAGAGTCTACAGCGAACTCGACGAGAAAAAAGGTATGTTGGCGACCGCTAGGAAGGAGATAGAGAGAATACTGAACGACAAAGCGAAGAGAGTTAGCTGAACATAAGAGCCTGAGGAGATCCAAGGATGAGCGGTCCGTCTAATGAACAGATGAAGCTGTTTGGTGGCACGCCTAGTGAGGAGACTTGGTCCTACTCGCGGCTCAAGAGTCTTCGCCGTTGCGCTCTGGAGTTCAAGGTCCGCTGGAAAGATGGTCAACACTCGCTCTTCCAGCCAGGCCATATCGATGTCCAGGCGGGGCGTCTGCTCCACCATATCGCCCGCGAGTACTACCGTTCCCCGCAAGGCCCAGAGTCGCATACACGTCTTCTAGCGATATATGAAAACCTCGCTCCGACGGACCCTCGGTGGAAGGAGGACTTGCAAGGGGAGCGAAGGGTCCTGCGAGCGTTGCATGACTTCTCGTATTCGAGGGCTGCCCGCTTTCGAGGTGCCGGTCTCGAGGTTGCCTGTAAAGCTCGAATCGGAGGGGTCCTGTTTGTCGGCCAGGCAGATGTTATCTATGAGCTTGAGGAAGGCGCCGGTTCATACGGGCTTCTGGAGTTTAAGCTAACCGATGTCGAGGTGAGAGCCGAGGATCCAGCGGAAAGATTCCTGCAATGTATTATCTATTATTTGGGTCTACCCGAGCAGTATCGACACTTTGCTAAAGCTCTAAGCATATATGTCTTCGACAACGGACAATTGCTCGAAGCTAAGATAGAGGAATCCCTCGTGGAGGAGGCAATTCGGATTGTTGAAGCCACCATATCCCGCGCCAAGGGCCCGGATTTCCCTCCGACCCTAAACCCCTTTTGTCCCAGTTGCGGATATCAAACTCTATGCCCTGCCTACTCCAAGCGTGGAACCACGACGTAGCGGCTTGCCCAAGAGGTGTATATCGGGACCCTCGAGTAGCACATGCATCGCTTTCTTTGCCTCTGCACAAGAACGGAGATGTCGGTTATGGGGGCTCCCAAGAAATTGGTCCACCGACCCGACAAACCTAAACATGACTATGAGGTGAATGGAGGTGAGAATGAGGGTTTATCTGGCTGGACCTCTCTTTACTCAGGCGGAACGGCGGTGGAACAGTGAGCTTGCTGAGCATCTCCGCCAACAGCAGCTAACATTGGAAGTGGTACTGCCTCAAAGGGAAGTTAGCGCAGTCTTTGAAGAGGGTGGCGTCAATTTCCAAAAGGTATTTCGGATTTGTCTTGACGGCATCTCGCGCAGCGACGCAGTGGTCGCACTGCTAGATGGCAGCGACGCCGACTCCGGGACGAGTTTCGAATGCGGGTACGCTTATGCGATAGGCAAGCCGGTTCTGGGCGTGCGGACTGACTTCCGCGGCTCCGAGGACAGGGGCCTGAATGCTATGCTCAGCCAATCTTGCTCCGACTTGTTGTATTTCTCCTCGGTCGAGGAAAAGATAGAAGTCCTGGCCCAAAGGATTCTCGAAAAACTGGCGCAGATACAGAAGGACAGCAACACTCAGTAATCTCAGGTTGAGTGCGGGTAGGGCAAACTTGTTTTCAAACTCTGCGGCTCGTTTACGTCGGAAAAACAAAAGGCCGCAGCCTTCAAGAACAAGGCTGCGCTGCGCCCTTAGGTCAGGCCTGGCCACAGAGCACCGGACCCTGTGGAAATCTTCTCACGTGGTAAATTCAGCTTTTTTTTGAACGCGGAGTCTCGCGCAGAATTCCCAGAGGTAGGCGGCAGCAGCTGCCGTGGTCAAAATCACCCCGATCTTTTCGAAGGCCAGCCAAGCCACCTTTAAGGTCTAACATCGGATTTCCTTCAGGTCATGGCGGGCTGGTGCAGGCCCTCTCGGACGGGTAGATTCTCTCTTGAATTGCAAGGGAGATTTCCGACTTGGAGGCGCATGCACCTTGTCCTGTCGTGGGTCTCATGCGGCCTCCGTTCTGGCAAGAGGGGTGTGCTCATCGGCTGGCAGTCCCGCCAAGCGGGATCAATCTCCGTAGGGCCGACCCTTGGGTCGGCCTGAGGCCGGGGCAAGCCCACGGCCCTACAGGTCTCGGCCATTTTCATTCCCCCGCACGCTTAACGAGGCCCCGCCGCACTGGATTCATGGGGATGTATTGTACCGTCTCCAGGTATCCCTCCACCGTTCGCAACGCACGATCGAAGCCAGTAGTGTGGGTAGCGCCTACGCCGTTCTAGGACGTAGGCGGTCATGGCATCTGCATCAGCCTTTGGAGCAACATCACGTCGGTTAGAATAGAGATGCCGCGGTTCCGACAGAACGCCACGACCCCCGGCTCAAAGAAATCGCTGTCCAGTGTGCATAGAGCGTCCGCTTTGCCGGAGGTGACGATCGTAGCACGGCCATCCTGGCCGTGATTGGCCACGGGCAAGATGCCCGTGTTACGCATGGAGCGTCCGTACCACAACGGGAAACTGAGCCGCCAAAGCTTCTGCAGACGAGGATAGGCCAGTGCGCGTTCCACCTCGCGCAACAAGAACGGAGAGGTGATAAGGACGTGGTTTCCGGAGATGATCCTGAGTAGGGCTTCCCGGGCCGGGCCGTGGGCTTTGACATTGGCACGAACGAGGATGTTCGTGTCGAGAACGATCCTCATTTCTGCTGGGAGCGGACGTGGTTTACCGCCTCATCGATTGCCGCCTCCTGCTCCTCTGTAGAAACGCCTCGCACGCGCTCAGCCGTCTTCGAGATCCGATCTTCCAATTGACGGGCAAGGGCCTCGCGAGCCTCTCCGGTCGGTGCCTCATGGGGCGATAACGCCATGATGCTCACCTCTTCGTCGTGCTCGAGGGCGCGGCCCAGAACTTGTTCCACCGCCCGGCGGGCGTCGGACGGGAGTTCATCCGCCTTTTGAATAGCGATGTTTGCCATAGGCAAATCCTACCCGCCTTCGTGAAGGGTTGCAACCGATATGAACTCTCGCCGTGGCGCCAACGACATTTCACTCGACCGGACATAGCGAGCAGGTAGATTCTCTTTTTGATTGCAAGGCAGATTTCCGACTTGGAGGCGCGTGCAGCTTGTGCTGTTGTGGGTGTCATGCGACCTCCCTTGTGGAAAAAGCAAGTTTGGGGGCAGTGATCCCGTCCGGCAGACGGTAGAGCTTGGCGCCGTCGAAGGGCTGTTGGTCCCGCTCTGCGGGATGCCGTAGATGGCGTGGAGCAGCTCGGTCGCTGCGGCGACAGGGCGACCAGGGCCTGCGACGTCCGCCTAGGCGGGCTGATCGTAGATATCGCGGCGATGCCCTACCAGTCGAACCGTCAACACCTTCTTCTCTCGGTTGGCCTGGTAAATGATCCGGTAGTCACCAACTCGTAGCTTGAAGAGACCCGAGAAGGGTCCGGTGAGGGGTTCTGGTTTAACGGAGTCAAAATGCTGGGCAAGCCAGCGGAGCTTTTTCAGCACACGCTCAGCGACAACCGGGTCGAGGTTTTCAAAGTCCTGGGCCGCTCTGGGGCGAAACTCGACTTGGTACATCTACCATTCCAGACCCCGACGGCGAGCCACTTCGGCCGCGGGAATATTCTGGCCCTCTTCTTGAGGCTCCTGAAGATCCCTCAGAAGGCGTTCCCGAATCTCGGGCCGCAGAGTAAGACCCACGTCGGGGTCAGTGAGAATCTCGCGCAGTTTCTCCTCCACCACTTCGCCGATAACCGCCTTCAGCTCTTCAACTGAAAGGTCCTTGACCGTCTGCATAATCTGTAGCTCCCCTTCGTATTCTACACCTTGAACGCCGCGCAACAGAAGCTGCATGGCGCATCTATAACGTCGTGGGGGGGTGACGCGAGCGTGTAGGTTCTCTCTTGAATTGCAAGGGAGATTTCCGGCTTGGAGGTGCATGCAGCTTGTGCTGTTGTGGGTCTCATGCGGCCTCGGTTCTGGCAAGAGGGGTGTTGGCGAGGGCGGCTTGCCGGAGCTGATAAACCTTGGCGCCCTGGAAGGGCAACACGTGCCGGAACATCTCGTAGATGGCGTGGAGCAGATTGTCCCGCTCTGCGGGAACGGGCACCAGGGCCTGCATTCGGCAGATTTTCGATTTGCGATTTTGGATTTTCGATTGAAAGGCGACCCAGCCGGGAGGCCCCGATCCGTCGCCAAAGGGGAGTGCCTCCTGCTTATGGATCCATTGGTCCATTGGTTCATTGATTCATTGGGTCAACTCGACTCTCAGCCCTCAAATTTGCGACCCTCGACCCGGGGCCAATGGGTCAATGGATCAATGAATCAATGAGTCAATTCGCCGACCGCCTCTGGGCTCGCGGGACTTAATCTCTTACCGGATCGGGGCGAGGCTTCCTCGCCGGGCTGGGTTTGTGCTACGCTAGTGCCGTTCCAACTTATTGCGGCTATCAATTGACTGTTTCTGCCGGTCTTGCGGCGCGACCGCGTGGCCCAAGGTGAGTGGTCAGAAATAGTTGGAACGGCACGAGGCGCGATCAACTCTTAGAGTTGCGGTATGACTCCCGTCTTAGACTTTCCTCCGGTTACCGCTGAAACTCTCGAAGAGGTAGTCCGCCGCATCCGGGCCGCCGGGTCGCCGCTCAGGATTGTCCTTTGCGGGTCACGAGGGCGAGGCGAAGGGCGTGCTCGCCGTTGGTCCTGAGAACGCTCGGCCTTGACCGCCCGGAGCGAAAGGCTCGGGAAACACGATGAGAGCGATTTTGCTGGCGCTAATCTGTGCCGTCGGCGGGGCTCCGCTTGCCGGGAAGGAGAAGCCGCCGGTTGTCTACTCGATCCCGCTTCCATCCCAGGCGGATTTTACGGTGCTGGACTGGCTGGTGGGCGACTGGGCTGGAAAGACCACCGACCGCAGTGTCCCGGGCGAAGTCCGCTTGTCGGCCACGCTCGATCTCGACAAGCAATTCATCGTTCTTCGCGGGGAAGTCTCGCTGGCTGCCATCAAGTCGGCTCCGGCCTCCCGAGAGTCCTGGATCGGTATCCTGAGCGCCAACCGCGAGGGATCAGGATTCGTCCTCCGCACCTTCTCCAGCACGGGTTTCATTGCCCGCTATCGTGTCACGGTAGACGGCCCGGAAATCCGCCTCAATCCGGAAGGGGGCGAAAACCCACCGCCGGGCTGGCTGTTCCGGCGAGTGATCCAGCGCGTGGGAGTCGGAGAGCTCACCGAAACTGTCCAGGTCGCCCCGCCCACCAAGTCGTTCTTCGATTACTACACCGCCAAGCTGAGCCGCGTAAGTCCCCCAGCGAAAACCACCCCTTAATCACCTCCTTACTAAGGAGGGGACATAGGGGTGGTGGCTACGGCCCGAGGGTAGCGAGTAGAGCCGCGGGGATCATCCGGGGCGGGAAAGTGTGCTGGAAGGGCTCGGTGGGCGGCAAGCGGGTGTACACTCTCAAGCGCCGAAAGGCCAAAAAGCAATTCCGGTTTACGAGACGGTTTTGTCTGGTGGTGACCAAGACATATACGGAGGAGCTTATGATGCCAAGTCGTTTGTCAAGGCGCACGTTTTTGGAGCGAACGGGAGCTGTGGCTGCCGCAACCGCGGCCATGCCCGCGCTTCTCAAGGGTGGCAGAGCAGTCGCTGCACGTCCCATGAGGCTTGGCGGCCCGATCTTTCTCAGTTCCGATGACCCCGGCGAACTCGCTCGGGAGCACCGCAGGCTGGGATACCGCGCCGCTTACACGCCGAACGTGGAACTGAAAGACAAGGACCGGATCAAGGCCATTATCAAGGAATACGCGGCACAGGATGTGGTCATCGCGGAAACGGGCGCGTGGCGCAACATGCAGGATCCCGATCCCGAAAAGCGACGCGCGAACCTGGCTTATGTGCAGGAGCGGCTGGCCCTGGCGGACGAACTGGGGGCGCGTTGTTGCGTCGATATCGCGGGTTCCCACAATCCGACGTCTTGGAGCGGCCCGCATCCCTACAACATCACCCAGGAGTTTGTCGACGTGACAGTCGAGAACTGCCGCAATCTGATTGATGCGGTCAAACCGACGCGGACCAAGTTGACCATCGAAATGATGCCATTCAGCTTCCCCACCGGGCCGGATGATTACCTTAAGCTGATCAAGGCTGTCGATCGCAAGGCGTTCGCCGTTCATGTTGAAGTTTGCAACGTGATGAATGGCCCCGAGCGCATGTACAACAACGGGAGGGTCATCCGCGAGTGCTTCCACAAGCTGGGCAAATGGATTGTCTCCTGCCACGCGAAGGACCTGGCGTGGGAGGACTATGTCCAGGTGTGTCTGCGCGAGGTGGTAGTCGGCCGCGGACAGATCGATTACAGGACGTACCTCACCGAACTCTCGAAGCTTCCGGGGGACGCTCCCTTGATGCTGGAACACTGCAAGACGGCGGAGGAGTACGACGAGGGGCGGCGGCACATCCAAAGTGTTGCGCGGGAGCTTGGACTTTCCTTCGGCACCGAGGGCGCCTGATCCTCGGAGGCTGGGGTAGGGGCGCATGGCCATGCGCCCCTACGAGAAATGGGGAGCAGATTAGTTCACGGTGAAGAGTCGAAGGATGGAGAAGGAAGCAGACATTAGTCGGAGGGATTTTCTGAAGGAGACGGCGGTGGCAAGCGCAACGGCGGCCGTGCTGGGAGGGTTGGCTCACGCGCGCGTGTTGGGCGCCAACGACAGAATTCGAATTGGAACCCTGGGCACCGGGAAGCGCTGCCAGGATCTGATGAAGTATTTCAAAGACGAGCCCTCCGTTGAGCTGGTGGCTGTCTGCGACACGTATGGACCGCGCCGCGAGGATGGATTAAAGCTGTGCGCGCCAAGCGCCAAAGCCTATGTGGATTACCGCGAGGTGCTCGACCTCAAGGACCTCGACGCGGTCATTATCGGCAGCCCGGACCATTGGCACACGCCGATGCTTATTGACGCGGTGCGGGCGGGCAAGGATGTGTACATCGAGAAGCCCATCATGCATTCCATTGAGGAGGGTGTGCAGGCGGTGCGCGCGGTTGAAGAGTGCAAGCGCATCGTCGCCACGGGCACGCAACAGAGAAGCTGGCCGCACTTTATCATGGGCAAGCAGATTGTCGATTCCGGCAAGCTGGGGAGGATCACCTTCATCCATGCCTACTGGTACCAGGACCTCTACCCTTATTTCAAAGTCCTCCAGCCGGTGGATCAGTCACAACTCGATTGGAAGCGGTACCTTGGCAACGCGCCGGACCAGCCCTTCACGCTGGGAAAGTCTTACTTTTGGAGGTGGTTCTGGGATTTCGGCGGCCAGGGTAAATGCCACCCGATTGTTCCAGTTGGATTCTCGTGATCGACCGGAGCCAAAGATGATTTGCCGCAAGCAAGTGAACCTAGCACAGAGCGTGCTCGCTGTCTTCTCTGCCATGGTGTTCACAGGCAGCATCGCCGGAGTCGCGCTGGCGCAAGTTGAAAGTTTGACGACTTCAATCGGCCAGGCAGGCACTGGCGGTCTTGTAAATGTTCGAGGGACGCCGTACGGGGCGGTGGGTGATGGGAAGGCGGATGACACCAGGGCCATCCAGGCGGCGCTCAACGATGTCGGCACGGCGGGCGGCGGAATTGTGTTCGTACCCACCGGTACTTATCTCATCGCCACGCATCTGATTGTACCCAGCGGCACGGCCCTGGTAGGGGTGGGCCGAGCGCCCCTCCACTACGACCCGAGACATCCCGGGTCAACCTTGCTGGCGGTCGAAGGCGCCGGCAATCCGGATGGGGTGCCGTTCATCACGCTGCTCGGACCGAACTCGACGCTGGAAGGTCTAACAGTCTTCTATCCGAAACAGGTCATTGCCGAGGCACCCGTACCCTACCCCTGGACGGTTCAATCCGGTGGGAGCGGTGAAAACGTGTCCATCGTGAATGTTCTTCTTGTGAATCCGTACCAGGCGGTAGATTTCGGAACCCACGAGAGCCCCCGTCATTTCGTGAGGGGGCTATATGGCCAGCCACTGTTCAAGGGGATTTGGGTTGATCAATGTTACGACATCGGCCGCATCCACGATGTCCATTTTTGGCCGTTTTGGACACAGGACAAGAGAATCGTCAATTTCACCACGACGAAAGCCACGACTTTCATTTTCCAGCGCACCGACTGGGAAGTGGTAGAGAACATCTTCTGTTGGGGCTACAAGGTTGGCATTGAGTTTTCTGCCTCGAAGTTTGGCGCCATGAACGGCCAGATGACAGATATTGATTTGGATAATGTCGATGTCGGACTGGACGTGAGTGCAACTCAACCTTACGCCGTGCACGTCTCGAACCTGAACGTCGCCAATGCAGGGGCGGGTACAGATCATGTGGCGATCTGGGGCCGCCAGAGCGGCAAAGCGGCCGAAATCGGCATTCGGGGCGCCAGTTTTTGGGGCTTCATAAACCAAGTACTGCGCTGGGAAAACGCCGGCACCGTCTCCCTTTCCGACGCGCGTCTTATTCCCTGGAACATCCAACACCCCATGATCGAAATCCTAGCGGGCCGCGCGCTCGTTCACGACAACGTCTTTCAACCTTACCGGCAGGAGCATATCGAGGACTATTGGTCGCACGACCCGGTCGTTGCCGCGGCTAATGTGAAAGCGGTCTACATCGGTCCCGGCGTGGACCGCGTGATGGTGCACAACAATCAACTGAACGGCAACTCGATCATCAACGGTGGTGGGCCCCATGTCTCGCTTGCTAACAATCAGCCCTGAGGCGGAAACGACCACAAGGTCCAGCCCTAGTTTTCCCCGCGGCTTGGGAACTGTGAGCGAGTAGCGCAATCCGTCAACTGACGGACTGCGGCTTTTGTGCTTGCGGTCAGGAAGAACCGCGGATCCCGCTCTGCGGGGTCCGCGCTACCGGCTCGCGGAGGGCAATGGAAAGCCGCGGGGATCACCCGGGGTGAGAAAGTGTGATGGAAGGGCGCGGCTGGAGACAACAGGGTGTATACTGTCAGTCTCCGCAAGGCCAAAGAGGAGGTTCCGGCGAAGAACACGCCGCGGCCGCGAGGCAAATTTAGATTCGAGGGAGGTTTGTCCAATGCGTAGACAAGGGTTAACCACACTCCTCATTTTGTTCGGCCTGATCTTGTTGGGTATGACGTCCGCCTGCTACCGGGGGGGCAGATTGGAGGTTCGAGCGGTTCCCCAGGAAGCTTATGTCTTTCTGGACGGTGTCCCGATCGGAGACACTGGGCGGACCGACGGCAGAAGGCTCGTTCTAACTGGGCTTAGTCCTGGCGAGCACACCGTCCGTATCTATAATTATGGCTACAAGCCCGAAGTGCAAAAGGTCACTGTCGCGGCCGGGAAGACCACGCGGGTGCACGTCCGCCTCACGCCTGCGGGCGGCACGGTTTCGGGCCCTTGGGGCCGCATCCAGATTGAAGGCGCTTCGCACGCGGCGGTTTTCCTGAATGGCAAAACGCCGGAGTATTTTGTCGGAGACTCCGATGAGTATAATAATGATTGGGGCTGGAAGCAGGAACTGATCGTCCCGCCAGGCACGTACGAAGTCACATTATTGAAACGGGATACTACAGTCTGGTCAGGCCCGGTCACGGTGGCGGCAAACCAGCGGGTCATCGTCTATGTCAACAAGGGCGGCGAAAAGGTTACTAAAGATTGGCCGCGCGGCAAGACACTCAGCAATCTTCCGCGATTCAGAGCGGGCATCGCCAGCGCCACGATTGCGGTCGCTCCGGTTGCCGCCCAGCTTGCCGCCAGCTCCGCCCAGATAGGCTGCGGTGGGTCGAGTCAATTAACCTGGTCTTCTGACGGTGCGGTCCGCAATGAAATCAGCGGCCTGGGCGAAGTCGCCGTATCCGGCCAGCAGACCGTGCAACCCAAACAGACAACGAGCTACAAATTAACTGCGTCCGGCCCCGGCGGAGTCGCTACGCCGGAAACAACCGTTAACGTCAATACAAGCATTCAGTCTTCGCTTAACATCTCACCGACCGAGATCCGCTACCATCGCGTGGGCGACAAAGTGGACGAGCAGGGAAGCGCCACGCTCGCCTGGTCGGCCACCGGCGCTGACTCCATTTCTTTAGACCCGATTGGCTCAGTGGCTGCCAGCGGGAACCAAACCATCCAAGCCGCTCCCAGCAAGACGACGGCGGGCCCCGTGGATGAGACGCTAACGTACACGCTCCGGAGTACCAATGCCTGCGGCGGCTCCGACACCAAGACGGCATCTCTGCACATTACGGGCTCGATCGAAGTGTTGCAGGCTGCTGCCGCCCCAGTGACCGAAACCGTGCTCGAAACCAGACTCTCTTTCAACAGCACATACTTCAACTATGACAGGCCCAGCAGAGCTGATCCTCAAGGTGGCTTGGTTTCTAGCCAGGAGAATCGCTTGAGAGACGTGGCCTCCGATTTCAAGAAGTATCTCGAGTTTCGGCCTGAAGCTCACTTGATCCTCGGAGCCCACGCCGACCAGCGCGGCACCTCCGCGTACAATATGGCGCTGTCCCAACGCCGTGCTGACCGCGTCAGGAGCTATCTGGTCGAACAGGGTGTTCCTGCCGCGGCCATTGAGATGCGCGCTTTCGGCAAAGAAGAGAACCTCACCAACCAAGAGGTCCTGCAACTGAACGAGCAGAACCCGAACCTCACTCCGGAAGACCGCAAGCGCGTTGCGCGCCAAATCAGCACCTTCCAGATGGCCAACAATCGTCGCGTGGACATAACCCTCAGCACTACGGGTCAAAAGTCGCTCCGCTACTTCCCGCTTAACTCGGACGACCTGAACGTGCTGTTGGGAGGAGTCGCCAAACCCGCTGCGAAGCGGCCGGCCAAGAAGAAGGCTCCTGTAAAGAAGTAAGCTCGTGATGATTCGCTGGGGCCGCAAATGCTTGTGGCGCGAAGCGGCACTCGCATGAGATTCAACAGCACAGGGCTCAAGAGCTAATCGGGGCCGGCCTGAGACTCGAGGCGGCCGCTCCTGAGCCCTGCTCGCCCTTCTCACGGCGCACCCGTTCACGCCGCCTTCAGTTCCGAAGTGCAGCAGGGGCAACGCACGGCCTTAACCGGAATGGCCGTAAAGCAGTACAGGCAGTCCTTCGTTGTCGGTGGGGCGGGCGCAGCTTCAGTTTTACGGCGCAGCTTATTCACCTGCCGGGCCAACAGAAAAACCGCGAACGCCACAATCAGGAAATTGATCACTGTATTGATGAACACTCCATAGTTGATTGTGGTCCCGCCGGCGGCCTTTGCCTGCGCCAGCGTCATGAATTGCCCGCCCTTGAGCGTGATGAACAAGTTGGCGAAATCGACCTTCCCCAGTAGCAGACCGATCGGCGGCATCAGCATGTCGTTAACCAGCGAAGTGACGATGCCGCCAAACGCTGCGCCGATGATGATCCCGATCGCCATGTCCAGCACGCTTCCGCGCATGGCAAATTCCTTGAACTCTTTTAGCATGTTCGATCCTCCTCAGCATGCATTGGGACCTCCGGCCCGGGGCGAACTTGGCTCTTCGCGGGTGGATCGGATGTCCCGGCAAACCTCCCTTTAGACCGAGCAACCGTCCCTGTCAAGCGATTTAGGAATGCAACCTCGATATAGGTTTTCGCGCCATTTGATACCCGCCGCTCGTCATTCGTAGAGCGAAACCCCACAGCCTGTCCTTCGGAGTCCGTCAGCCGATCCGTCAATTGAGGGAAAGAATCATTGCATTTGAGAGCCCAATCCGTGCCGAGAATAATACCGGGATGCTTCTCCGTCAGCAGACGGATCAGCAGGACAGACCCGAAAGTAGTATGAAGCGCGCAAATCCGCCTTAGCTTGCGAAGCGCGTCCGGCCGCAGTAGAATTCGACCAGGCGGCGCGCCGGCAGGCGTGATTTCCCGTTTGGAGCGAGCTATGAGGAGGCCCGGCAGGCGCTCCACCGACGGATTTCCTGCGGAGTGAATCCCATGACCAAAGGCAGAAAGGTTCTTCTCGGCTTTGTCCTCGCAGTTGTGATTATTCTCTTGGCGCTGATCATCCTCGTCCCCCTTTTGGTGGACGTCGACCGCTATCGTCCCCAAGTCGTCGCCCACCTTCAGGAGGAGACGGGAAAGCCAGCCAAGATCGGACACCTGGCGCTGACGCTCTTGCCCAGCGTCTCGATTCGCGTGGATGACTTGGCGTTGGGGAACCCGCGGGGGTTTCCTCAAGGCGATTTCGTGGGAGTTCGACGCGTCTATGCTTTGGTAGACGCCGGAGCGCTCTGGAACCGGCAGGTTGTAATCAAGTCCCTTGAACTCGACGACGCGTCCATCAACTTGGTCTCCAATGGGCACGGCCACTGGAACTTCGAGAGCCCGCCAAAACCGGCGGCGGTGAAGAACGCGTCAGCCGGAGAAAAACCCCCCTTCACGCTGGGCGTGATCTCCAAGGTCAGCCTCAAGGGCGGCCATCTGACCGTGGCCGACTTGGTTTCTGCGAACAAGGCAGGACCCGCCTATTTTGAGGCGCAGGGTGTCTCCAGCCAACTCCAGCAGGTTGACCTGAACGCGTTTACGGCTGCGGCCTCAGGAATGCCCTCGCGTCTCCCGGAGCCGGCGCTGGCCAGGGGTCAATCGTTCTGGCCATCCTTTGGAGCTTCACTCCTCTATGGCGCCGAGCAATCCTCACCTGCCGCCCAGGGAACTCTGGCCGCTGATGCGGTCCGCTTCCAGCAGCTTGTGGCGACGTCCGTGAAATCCAAACTACGGCTTTTCCCGAAGCAGCTTTACGCTGACGATCTCAACTTCACTTTTTGCGGCGGTCGCTCCACAGGGAACCTCTCCCTGAATTTGGCCGGAGCGAATCTGCGCTACGCCACCTCCGCGCGCCTGACGGGCGTGGACATGGCGAAGCTGCTCGAAGGTTTTCCTGACCTGAAGGGAAAGATGACGGGGAAGATGGAGGGCAGCGCCAAGATTTCCGGAGAAGTCGTGAGCACGCCCGGGCCTCTGGCGGGCGTGCGGGGCACGGGCCAAGTGACGGTTCGCAACGGCATGTTGCCGAGCCTGCAGTTGAACAAGAACTTGTCGCTCCTATCGCGCCTCTCGAATCTCGGTCCCGCCTCAGGAGATCCTTCGTCGTTTTCCTCGCTCTCCGCGGACTTCAATATTGCCAACCAGAAGATCTCCAGCAACAAGATCGCTCTAGTCGGTAACGGAGTGAATGTGGACGGGGCTGGCACGATGGGGGTAGTAGGGGCTGGCAGCTTGGACTATCAGGGAGTCGCCAGCCTCGCGGCGGGGGAAAACGCCCTGACCGGTCTTCTGGTGGGATTGTCGGGCGCGAAACTCGAGGGCGGGAAGCTGACATTCCCCTTTGCGCTGGCGGGGACCCTCGAAAACCCCAAGTTCACTCTGAAATCGGCTGGAGGCGCAGGCGGGCTTGGCGCGCTCCCCGGCGCGCTGGTTGGAGGCCAGGCGCAGGGAACACAAGCCGGCCAGCCTCAGCAGCCCGCCGACTTAGTCCAGGGAATCACCGGGTTATTCAAGAAGAAGAAACAGCCAGCACAGCAGCCGAAGCCGTAAGGCAGGCGTCAACCCCCAGGCGAACGAGCGCTGCCCAGGAGTATAAGAACTCGCGGCGAGCGATCGCAAAAAGATTTGCGATGCGCAGGCCTGGGGGCGCGCCGGCGGCGGTCGCTACCTGCGGCCGCCGCGCAAATGCGGGCGAGTCGCCGACTCGCCCCTACACGCTTTTTCATATCCAAGAACGCACGGCAAATTCAGAGTGCCAATTTGCCGTGGCTACCCGCTACCCGCTAGAAATGCCGCAACGCTGCACCACGAGCGTCGCGCTACTTAGGAAGTTCGTATTCGCCCTCAAGGTCCCACGTCGAACTTCCATCTGCCGCGGCCGTTTTGAGCGTATCGGTTCCCTTTCCCTTGATGCCTTTGAGCTTGCCTGTGCCGCGAACGAGGGTCCACTTCTCGTCGCCGCTTTGGGGCACCTCGTCTTTCACAGTCATGGTGCCCTCACCACGGTAATAAGCTTTATCCCCGTTGGCCATGGTGTCCACGTAGTAGAAGCGGTAGCGGAGAGTATTGCCGCTGGTTTCAGCCAACGTCGTGTACACGCCTTCCTTGCTCTGGATTCCTGCAATCTCCGCGGGCTTGGTCGAAGTACACTTGCCTTGGTTGATGGTGAAGGAATGGTTCGGTCGGTCCCCTATCTGGATCGAGTGCTCTTGGTCTGCTTTGGCACACTGATAGGTGGCCGAGATTTTGGTCTGCGCGCTAGCGGCTGCGGCCAGCGCGAAAATGATGAGAAATGTCAGAATGATTTTGAGTCTCATAGATCCTCCTTGGAATACATGCGCGCCCGCGGCGTTGCCACGGGCACGCATTGACCTCATAGCGACCTTCCGCTGGAACGTCGCTAGCTGACACACGGCCACGGTACGGATTTTGTGCCGTGGGCAGGTAGACGCACGAAACTTGCAAAGCGGGGCGGGGCAGTACCGCTGGGCGGCCCCGCCGAATCCCATGCCGGCATTCCCGTCCGGGCCTACTCACGAAGGCGGGCAATCAGATATCCGGCGGTCGCTTCCAACCCCCCATCACCGTCTCCAGATGCTCCGCTACCGCCAGTGCCACGTCCTCGCGCCACGGCCGGGCCACGATCTGGACGCCAATCGGCAGGCCCTCCGGCGAAGTGCCGCACCGGACCACGGCGCCGGGCCATCCCGTCAGGTTGTGAGCCATGGTGTAGCTGAAGGCTGGCATGGTGTCCGAGTTCCAGCATGTCCCGTGCGGGATCGCCGGCACCGCGCACGCGGGACAGAGAATCACGTCATACTTCTCGAGGAACGAAAGCATCGCACTCCGGTACACGTCCCGCCGCGCCAGCAGCTCCCCGAATTGCGCGCTCGACAGGCTGTGCGCTTCCAACTGACGGAGGAGTGCTTCCGTCAGGGGATGCACTCGCGTGGTTCCCGAGGTCTTGAGCAGCATCCGGATTCCGGCGCCGCCGTCGGCGGAGAACAGGCCCAAGAAGATTTCTAAGCACTGCTCGATGCCGGTAGGCCGGGCCTCATCGACCACTGCACCGGCATCGTTGAGCGCCCGGGCCGCGCTGCGAACCACTTCCACAATTTCGGGCGTCGGCGCGACGACGCCATTGTCGGTGTGGAATGCCGCCCGGAGCTTCTTGAGGACCACGGCGTGCGCGTTCCCAAGTGGCGCAGGAACAACGTCCGGATCCCGCCAGTCCGGTCCCGCAACAATCGGCAGCACCAATCGCAGATCCTCCACCTTGCGGGCCATGGGACCGGCCGCCGTCACCAGGGGAAATACCCCCAGCGGCGGCGGGAAGTAGCCGGTCAAGGGTACCCGGCCGGTGCTCGGCCTCAGCCCCGCGATCCCCGAGAAGTGACACGGCAGGCGGATGCTTCCGCCAGCATCCGCGCCGATTTCGAGCGGTGATCCTCCAACGGCGATGATGGCCGCGCCGCCCCCACCACTTCCGCCGGGGGTCCGTGACAAGTCGTAGGGGTTGTTGGTGCGGCCGTACACAAGGTTGTCGGCTTCGAAGGCCAGCGAGAGTTCCGGAAGGTTGGTTGCACCGAGCGCAATGCCCCCGGCCGCCCGAACCCGCGCCACCACAGTCGAATCCACGCTGCCCCTGTATTGGGCGCGCCCAAGCGTCCCGCCGGACCAAATCATGCCCTCCGTTTCCCACGCCTCTTTGATGGTGAAGGGAACCCCGTTCAACGGTCCGCGCACCTCGCCGCGCGCGAGTGCTTGGTCGGCTTCGCGGGCTTCGCGCAATGCAGCCTCGGTGCGTACCTGCACGACTGCGTTCAGCTTGGGATTGACCTCTTCAATGCGTCGTAAATGCTCCCTAACCAGCTCCTCGGATGAGACTTCTTTTCTCCGAATCGCCTCGGCCATCTTAGTGGCAGACGCGCAGATCAGTTCTCTCATTGGATCCTCCATGAAAACAGTTCTGCTGTAATTCCTGCTTTCAAGACTGGACAAATGCATACACGTACCGGCTGCCACGCCGGCGATTGCGATTATGCTTGCACGCAGGCCGAAAGCACGCTGAGAAGCGAGGGGCGCGGGCCTCCATCGTCACCGGAAGTGGCTGCGATGTACATTGTGGAGTCCCAAAGTCCTCGTTTCACATTCCTGGTTGGTTCACCGTTCACAGGGCGCTGCCGCAGGAGAACCTCAGACCCGTATGCTCTCCACCATGTGACGTGCCCTCCCCGCGCTAGCAACGATGCCTCAACTGGGTGGCTGCCTTACCTTCGACCCTGCGGAGTGGTGTCCGCGCTCTATGACCGGCTAGTGTTTGGCAGCCTCCGGCGCCGGCAGGTCGGAGTTAGCCATGTCGGCTACCGCCTTCCACTTGCCGTCCGGTTGCTTCTTCCAGACGGTCATATACTTTCCGCGATCGGTGACCGGCTTGCCCTTCGCATCGTTCAGTGTCTGCTGATACGTGCCCACGGCGTAGGCCAGATCGCCCCCACGCGAAGCTTCCACCTTGCTCGCCTGCCAGCTCCCAGAAAATCCAGGGTTTGCCATCAGCTCGGACGCCCACTTCCGGATAGACTCCTTCCCCGTCAGCATGGGTACATTAGGTTGAAGCTCCACGGCGTCCTCGGCGAAGAAGGAGACGAACCCCTCGAGATCCTTGGCCGCCCAGGCCTTAGACCAGGCTGCGTCCGCTTCCCCGACCGCGCGCTCATCGGCGGCGCGCGTGTCCGGAGGGCTCGGCGGAGCCTGTTGTTTACAGGCCAATGTGAGCCCGATAAGCACGAGTAAAGAAACCAGTATCGCCCTCAAGTAGAGTCTTCGCATTGCACACCTCCAACTTTCATCTCTGAATCTGGCCACGATTGGTCCTTCACCAAGCGTGGTTTCTCGTGCGTTTAAGAACCCACGGCATCAAGAGCACGCCGTGGCTACCAGTTGCTTGCCCAATCGACTGCCCGGGCCCTACTTAGGAAGTTCGTATTCACCTTCGGTCTCGTAGGTGATACCCTCTGGGCCGCCTTTACCCTTGTAAGTTCCCTTCCCCTTGATGCCTTTGAGCTTCCCCGTGCCGCCGACAAAGCTCCATGTGCCCTCAGCGCTCTCAATGACCCCCTCTTTCGCACTCGCCGAGCCGTGAGACCGAACCTGGAACTTGTCGCCATTGGCCATGGTGCCGTCCACGAAGCCGCGAGTGGTGGCGCGGCTGCCACTGATTTCACTAAAGGTCGTGGTGACAAGCTCCTTGGTTTGTGTTCCTGCTATTTCACTGGGCTTGGTGTACGGGCACTTAGCTTGGGAGATCGCGAAGGAATGGTTTGGTTGGTCTCCCACTTGAATCGCGTACTGTGGCTCAGGTTTGCCGCACTGCGCGGTACCCGAGATCTTGGTCTGCGCACTGGCGACTGCGGCCAGGGCGAAAACGATAACCGACAAGAGGATGATCTTTGATCGCATAACACCTCCTCGTAAGCCTAGAATCACACTTCCACTGCGCGTTGTTCTGGTACAGTTCTGAGCGACACTCCTTGCCTAATCGACTGGCATGGCCTTACTTGGGAAGCTCGTATTCGCCTTCGATCTCCCAAGTCGACGTACCATCAGGAGCACCCTTACCCTTGTAGGTGGCCTTTCCCTTCAGGCCCTTGAGCTTGCCCGTACCGCCGGCGAAGCTCGATTTGCCTTCTCCGCTCTCGAGCACCCCGTCCTTCAGGGTGGTTGAGCCCTGGGGACGGCCGTAACACTTGTCTCCGTTAGTCATAGTGACCACACCATACTCCTGGTCGCGCGAGCGATTGCCGCTGACTTCACTGAAGACTGTATAGACGCCCTCCTTGCTTTGAACTCCCGCGATTTCGAGGGATTTGGTCCAAGTGCACTTCATCTGACTGATCACGAAAGAATGGTTGGGTCGGTCTCCAACCTCGATCGCGTGCTGTTGGTCCGGTTTGCCGCACTGGAGCGTGCCGGAAAGCTTGGTCTGCGCGCTAGCCACCGTGGCCAACGCCAAAGCGATGAGAAGCGTGAAGATAATTTTGAGTCTCATAGATCCTCCTTGGAATACATGCTCGCCCGCAGCGTGGCCGCGGGCACAGGTTAGGTAGCCACGGCACGGGCTTTCGGCCGTGGCCTGGTTAACGACGGAACCGTCCAAGAACCCACGGCATCGAGAGCATGCCGTGGCAACCCCTCTCTTACGCTTACGCGGCGGCCTTCTCTTCGCCTTTGCCGAGCGGCGGCACGGCGCCGAGTTGCTGGAAGAAGCGCAGGGTGTCGAATTCAACCCGCTCCTCGACGACCTTGCCCTCGACAATCCGGAAGATGTCCAGTGCGCTGGGTGTCAACTGCTTGCCGGTGGGTGCGAGGCCCATGAACTCCCCCCGATGGGTGCCCGTGCAACTCCAGCGGGTCACCACCTTGTCGCCCTCGGCTACCAAATCCTCAATCGTAAATCGGATGTCGGGAAAGGCGGCAAGCATTGAGGCCAAGAATTGTTTCAAAGCCTCACCTTTGATCTCCCCTGTTGCGGGGTTGTAGTACACGCAGTCCGCATAGAGCTCATCCAAGAGGGCGAGATTGTGCTTGTTCCAGCCTTCCTCAATCATGCGTCGCACTAGAGCCTTGTTGGCCTCGGTTGCCTGCGGCAGTGCGCCGAGTTGCTGCAAGAAGCCCAGGGCGTCCCATTCCTGCCGCACCTCGACGTACTTGCCCTCGACAATTCGGCTGCTGGTCATGCCGCTGGTTGTCATCTGCTTGCCGGTGGGCGCGAGGCCCATGAACTCCCCCTTATGGGTGCCCGTGCAACTCCAGCGGGTCACCAACTTGTCGCCCTCAGCCACCTGGTCCTGAATCGTAAATCGGATGTCGGGAAAGGCGGTATATACTGAGGCCAGGAATTGTTTCAAAGCCTCACCTTTGAGCTCCCCTGTTTCCGGTCTGTACCACACGCAGTCCGCTAAAACCTCATCCAAGAGGGCCAGATTGTGCTTGTTGTAGCCCTCCTCAATCACGCGTCGATCTAGAGCCTTGTTTTCTTCTGACATAGGATTGTCCTCCTCATCTCAAAGAGTCATTACGTGCCAAGAGACCTACTGTGGACACCCAACCGCCTCAGCGGACCTCGGAGCTTTCGATCCGGGCGGAAGAGGGTTCGCTAATTCATCCGCGAACCTTGTAGGCGTCACGTACGTCTAACGGGCCGTTCTGCCTGCCAGACCCCGACAGCGCCGCCCAGGTCAATTGCACACTTCACCCGCGCCGACGCCAGCCAGCTTTTCCTGAAGGCGGTCGAAAGAAAGTTCTATGTCCGCCGCATCGACAACATCCTGCGCCGGCACTTCTATAGTGTCAGTGAGGTGTCCCGATACTACACGCCGGAAACCACCAAGTCAAGCGAGGCCACCTAGGGGTAGTGACTCATTTTGATGTAGCGCCGCCCTTCCCCGGCCTGTTCCCGGCACGAGCCGGGGCGGGCAGGGCGGCACATGCCGGGCTAAAGCCCGGCGCTACGTCAAAATGCGTCACTGGCTCTGCCGCCTTACCTTGACTTTTCTAGCCGGCGGGGCCACACTAGCCGCGCGAGTCAGAAAGCCATGCGCGAAGCGGTCATCATCGCCGCCGTTCGCACTGCTATCGGGAAGTTCCAGGGTTCTCTCGCCCCCTTTTCAGCCGTAGATCTTGGCGCGTGTGTGGTCCGAGAGGCGGTACGTCGCGCTGGAATCGAGCCCACCCAGGTAGACGAGATCATTATGGGCAACGTCGTCTCTGCGGGACTGGGACAGAATCCCACGCGGCAGGCGGGCCTCAAGGGCGGGCTCCACCCCCACGTTGCCGCCCTGACCATTAACAAAGTGTGCGGCTCGGGGTTGAAAGCCGTGGCGCTGGCCGCGCAGAGCATCCAAACAGACAATGCGGAAATCGTGGTCGCCGGCGGCATGGAGTCGATGACCAACTGCCCCTATCTGTTGCCCCAGCTCCGCGCGGGCTACCGGTTGGGCCACGGCAAAGTGCTGGACGCGATGATCACGGACGGGCTCTGGGACGCCTGCGAAGACTTCCACATGGGTATGACCGCCGAGCTGGTGGCGGAAAAATACCAAATCGCGCGCGCGCGCCAGGACCAATACGCGCTCGAAAGCCATCGGCGCGCCGTCGCCGCCACGAAGCAGGGCCGCTTTAGGGACGAAATCGTTCCTGTCACCATCCCGCAAAAGAAAGGCGAGCCGATCCAGTTCGCCACGGATGAATCGCCCCGGGCAGACACCTCTCTGGAAGCTCTGGCGCAATTGCGGCCGGTGTTCAAGCCCGATGGTACGGTGACGGCCGGCAACGCCCCCGGAACGAACGACGGGGCCGCGGCGCTCGTGGTCACCGCGCTCGCGAAAGCTCACGAGCTGGGTAAGAAGCCCTGGGCACGGATCGTGGGGCAGGCGGTGAGTGGCGTCGAGCCTCGCTGGGTCATGATGGCGCCGGTAGACGCCGTGAGGTTGCTGCTGAAAAAGCTGGGGTGGCAACTAGCGGACGTTGACCTTTTCGAACTGAACGAAGCCTTTGCCGTTCAGGCCGTGGCCGTGATCGAGCAGCTCGGTCTTGATCCCGCGAAGACCAACGTGAATGGCGGGGCTGTGGCGCTCGGGCATCCCATCGGAGCTTCCGGAGCGCGCATCCTGGTGACGCTGCTTTACGAGATGGCGCGGCGAAACTCCCGGCGCGGTGTCGCGGCGTTGTGCCTTGGGGGCGGGAACGCCGTGGCACTAGGAATTGAGCGACTGAGTGATTGAGACATTTAGCCATTAAGTGATTTAGCGATTTAGTGATTGAGCCATCGCGTGATTGGGTGATCGGGTGATTGGGCGATTGATGGCCTGGGGGATGGCACTGTAGCATGGGTAGTCAGGCGGAGGCGTTAAGGGAGCGGACCAAGCAGTTTGCTATAGGCATCGTGAAGCTTTTCCGCTCACTGCCCCGGACGGCCGAGGCCTTTGTTCTGGGAAAGCAGTTACTGCGTTGTGGAACATCCGTTGCGGCTAACTACCGCGCGGCCTGCCGGGCACGGTCCAAGCCAGAGTTTATCTCGAAAATCGGAGTCGTAGTCGAAGAGGCCGACGAGACCGTTTTTTGGCTGGAACTCTTAACGGAAACGGGCGTGATCCCCCGATCGAGGATGGACGATATGCTGCAGGAGGCAAACGAGTTGGTCCGCATCTTTTCAGCCTCCCAACAGACAGCCAAATGCGCGTGAATATACTGTCTTCCATGGAAAAACGACATGACGAAAGCTCCTGACGAGTCCGGCGCTCAGTCACGCAATCACCCAATCACGCAATCACCCAATCGCTCAATAAGGACGGTTGGCGTGGTTGGCGCAGGAACCATGGGCCACGGGATTGCCCAGGTGTTAATTCGCGCTGGTTATGACGTGATCCTGAACGATGTTTCCCAGAAACTTGTTGAAGCCGGCGCGGAGAGAATATCGCGGGGTTTGGGCCGGGATGTGGAGAAGAACCGGCTCACGGAGGAAGAGCGTCAGCAGGCGCTCCGCCGCCTGAAGACCACGACGCTCGTGGCAAACCTTGGGGAAGCCGATTTCATCCTCGAGGCGGTGACAGAGAATTTCGAGGTGAAAGCCGGCGTCTTCCGCTCGCTCGAGCGGGTCGTCCGGGCGCGTTGTCCCCAAGTGATTTTTGCGACTAATACATCGTCCATCTCGATCACGCGGCTCGCGGCGGCCACCCAGCGGCCGGCGCATTTTTTGGGTCTGCATTTTTTTAATCCCGTGCCCGTAATGAAACTGGTGGAAGTGGTGCCCGGCCTCCAGACCGCCCCGGAGACGGTCGAGACGGCAGAAAAACTTGCGGCCTCGGCGGGCAAAACCCCGGTCCGGGTAAACGACTTCCCCGGCTTTGTCTCCAATCGCGTCCTGATGCCCATGATCAACGAAGCGGTCTTCTGCCTGCTGGAGGGCGTAGCGGATGCGAAGGGAATCGACAACGTGATGAAGCTGGGCATGAACCATCCCATGGGGCCGCTCGAGCTTGCCGACCTGATCGGACTGGACGTTTGCCTGGACATCTTGAAAGTCCTTTACGAGAGCCTCCGGGATCCGAAGTACCGCCCCTGCCCGTTGCTGGAAAAAATGGTGAATGCCGGCTGGCTGGGACGCAAGACAGGACGGGGGTTTTATGAGTATCCCGGGCCGTAGGGAGTGTTCTCGCGGCCTATGGTATGCTAATTAGGGTATTGGAGAAGTCCTCGGGGACCCGCTCCAGGAGTCCTACGAGGATAGGCAAGATCCATGCGTCGGTGGGAAACAACGAGATCGGCGCCTGAGGCGGGAGGTCAAGATCATGCGGAGCATCTTAATGCGGTCCCGGGCGGGGTCTGATGGCATTGTGCACTTGGATGTGCCGTCCGGCTTGGTGGAGACTGACGTGGAGGTCATGGTGATTCTCCAACCGATCACTCAGCCCACTTCTAGTCGCCCGGCGGACCTCACGTGGTCGCCCGGGTTCTTTGAGACCGTGGTCGGAGGTTGGGAGGGCGAACCCCTGGCACGCGAGAATGAAGGGGAATACGAGACTCGGGAAATATCGTGAGTTTCCTGCTGGACACAAACGCATGCATTCGGCTTCTCAACGAGAGGAGTACGCCGCTGGCGCGAAAGCTAGCCTCTGTGCCCAGGCCAGAGGTTGCTCTGTGTTCGGTTACAAAAGCGGAACTTTGTTACGGCGCATATCGGAGCTCGCGGCGAGAGGCCAATCTCGCAGTCTTGCCTCGATTCTTTCAGGAATTCGCCACGTTGCCGTTCGACGAGAAGTGTGAGGAAGTATATGGAATGATCAGGGCGCAGCTTGCCTTGGCGGGCACTCCGATCGGACCTAACGATCTTCTGATCGCGGCGATTGCCCTCGCCAACGGCTTCACCCTCGTCACGCACAACACCGGCGAGTTCGGCCGGGTGAACGGATTGCGAATTGAAGACTGGGAAGGCAGTTCGTGAGGTAGAAAACCCATTTCAGAAAGAAGGATGTCGTTATGCCAGAAGAACGGACCGAAAAGGCCAAGGCCATTGATCTCGCCCTGACCCAAATCGAGAAGCAATTCGGCAAGGGGTCAATCATGCGTCTGGGAACGAAGAACGCGCTGGTGCCCGTGGAAGTAATTCCCACGGGGGCAATTTCTTTCGATATGGCTCTGGGGGTAGGTGGCATGCCGCGCGGGCGAGTGGTGGAGATTTTCGGCCCGGACGCAAGCGGTAAGACCACCATCGCCCTGCATGTTGTGGCGGAAGCGCAGAAGCGTGGCGGGATGGCGGCTTACGTGGATGCCGAGCACGCCCTGGACGCGCCTTACGCCAAAAGGCTGGGTGTAGACGTGGATAACCTGCTGGTATCACAACCCGACTACGGCGAGCAAGCGCTCGAGATCACCGAAGCGCTGGTGCGCTCCAACGCGATTGATGTGCTGGTAATCGACTCTGTGGCGGCGCTGGTCCCTAAAGCCGAACTGGATGGCGAAATGGGGGATTCCTTACCCGGCTTGCAAGCGCGCTTGATGTCGCAGGCCTTGCGGAAGCTCACCGGCGTTGTTTCCAAATCCAAAACCTGCTTGATTTTCATCAACCAGATTCGCGAAAAAATCGGCGTGATGTTCGGCAATCCCGAGACAACCTCAGGCGGACGGGCGCTGAAGTTCTACGCCTCGGTGCGCGTCGATATTCGGCGCATTGCCTCTATTAAGGATGGCGACCGCGTGGTGGGCAGCCGGACGAAAGTGAAAATCGTGAAAAACAAGATTGCGGCTCCCTTTCGGGAGGCGGAATTTGATATTCTATATGGTGAGGGGATCTCCAAGGAGGGCGACCTGCTCGATGTGGCCGCCGAGCGCAATATCCTGGAGAAGAGCGGCGCCTGGTTTTCCTTTGCCGGCGAGCGCATTGGGCAGGGTCGGGAAAACGCCAAGCAGTTCTTGCGGGAGAACCCCGATCTTCGGAAGAAGCTCGAGATCGAGGTGCGCAAGGCGGTGAATCTGCCGCTGCCGCCGGATTTGGCCGCGCCCGGCGAGAGTGCGGCGCCCGCCCGCAGCAAGAAGTGAGCACGACCCGAAAGCCCGCACCGGGCCGGAAGTCAAGCACGTTGGGCTGCGCCGGTACGGGAGAGGACATTCCCTTTCTATGGTCAGCGCCAGGGCCCGAGAGGGAAACGAAAAGATCTACCAACCACCTAAGGAGGTTTGACACCAGCCTTGTTTAGGAAACTTGCCATCCTGGCCATGGCAGTTTTCGCAGTTTGGGCCTCCGAAATCCTCCCTGCGGAAACGCTGAATTCTGGCCCGCAGAATCCCTCAGATTCTGCGCGGAAGACTTCCTCGTCTGTCCCCTCGGCTTCCAAGCGGCGCGTCAGCAAGAAGAAGCGCCGCGTTCCGGCTTCCGGTGTGCGCCGCGCGCGCGCTGGCCGCCGCAGGCGCCCGTACAGCCCGTGGCGCATCAGTTCGTTCGCCGACTCCGCCGCTGAAGACGATCCCACAGGCGACGACCCAATTATCCGGCAGGCTGCCATCGAGGCGCTGGGAAGCTGGAATGGCAGCATCGTGGTAGTGAATCCCAATAACGGCCGGGTCCTCTCGATCGTGAATCAAAAGCTCGCACTTTCGGGTGCCTTCACGCCCTGCTCGACATTCAAACCCGTGGTGGCACTGGCGGCGCTGAAAGAAGGCATCATCACGCCGAGGACGCAACTGCGCGTCGGCCGGCGCCTGCGCATGAATCTGACGGAAGCCCTGGCCAAGTCGAACAACGCGTTCTTTGCCAGGTTGGGAGAAATGCTGGGCTTCCGCCGGCTGGCCGTTTACGCGCGCGCCTTTGGCTTAGGGCAGAAGGCCGGCGGGAGCATCCCGGGCGAATCGCCAGGCCGATTTCCTGCCACTCCACCCAAGGATGGCGGCGTGGGATACCTGGCCTACTGCGGGCAAGACATCGAAGTTACCCCACTGCAAATGGCCGCCCTCATCTCCGCGATCGGCAATGGCGGCACTTTCTACGAACTGCAGTATCCGCGGACCGCCGAGGAACTCGCCGGCTTTGAGCCCAAAGTGCGGCGAAACCTGGATGACCTCGCTCGATACTTCCCACAAATCAAAGCGGGCCTGGCGGCAGCCGTCCTCTACGGCACCGCTCGACAAGCCTACGAACCCGAAATGCAGGTCTACGGAAAGACCGGGACGTGCAGTGAAGATGGAGCTCGATTGGGCTGGTTCGTCTCTTACGCCGGAGACCAGCAGCCCAAATACGTCGTCGTGGTTCTTTTGCGCGGCGGCCGGATGATGTTCGGCCCGCACGCTGCGGAAATCGCCGGGCGCCTCTATCACGATTTGGTGCAGAGAGAGCACGCCACGCAGACAAGCAGGGCGGCTTTTCCCTCCGGCGAGGCCCATCGGTAAGCGCCGCCTTCCCTTTTAAGCCGCATGTCCGCTTCCAAATTTCTGCGCTCACCTTTTACGATGCTGACATACGCAGGTAGGTAGTAGTAAATAAGGCTTGTTGAGAACCCGGGTACGGACCCGGAGGAGAAAGCGGTCGGTTGCCGGCGGAGTGGAATGATGGTCCCCGAGATCCCTGCTGTGGTGATTGGGCTCGATGTGGGCACGAGTGGGATTCGCGCCCTGGCAGTAACCGCCCGCGGCGTTGTGCTGGCCGAGGGCGAAGCCGGGATTACGGATAACCGTGCCCAAGGCTCGATCCACGAGCAGGAGGCGCTCGAGTGGTGGCGCGCGGTGTGCCAGACCCTCCGGCGCGTTGTGGACAAGCTGCGGGAAGAGGCAGCGTCGACGTCGACGGTGGGAATTGCCGTGACCTCGACTTCAGGCTCCCTTGTGCTTGCGGATTCGACAGGTTTCCCTGTGAGGCCGGCGATCCTCTATGACGACGGCCGAGGTGCCTCCATCGCCGAGGATCTCAATCGGAGCCTTTCAAGAGATGAGGCCCACTTCAATTCCTCTTTCTCGCTCATCAAGGCCGCTTGGGTTCGCCAGGACGAGCCTGCGGTCTGGGAACGCGCCCGACGCCTTCTCCATCCTGCAGATTGGCTTGCGGGAAAGCTCACGGGGCAGTTTGACACGACCGATTACTCCAACGCGCTCAAACTGGGATATGACCCGGAGGTGGGCGGTTGGAGCAAAGCCGTTTCGCTCCTGGAGGTGTCACCTCAAAGCCTCCCTCGGGTAGTTCGGCCTGGCACGCAAGTGGGCACGGTGTCTTCTCAAGCGGGGGCAGAAACAGGCTTGGAGCCGGGAACACGTGTGGTTGCCGGTGCGACGGACGGCATGGCCAGCTTGATTGCTTCCGGCGCCTCGGAACCGAGTCACGCGAACACCACACTTGGGACCACAATAGTCTGGAAGGTTTTATCGCGAAACAAGCCCAGGCTAACCCTCGGGATGTACTGCCATCGCCATCCCGCTGATTTGTGGGCACCAGGCGCTGCCAGCAACACCGGTCCAGGCAGTCTTCGCTGTGAAGAGCCCAACGTAAAGGCGTCGGAAATGGATCGGGTGGCGGCCGACCACCTTCCCAGTTCCACGGTGTGTTACCTGCTCAGATCCAAAGGGGAACGCTACCCGTTCTTGAACTCCGCGGCTGAAACGTTCGCCGAGGGGAAGCCCGCCAGCCCCGCAGAATGGTACGCAGCACAATTGCAGTCGCTCGCTTTCGTCGAACGCTGGGGATATGAGCGCCTGGAGGAATGCGGCGTGGCCGTCGGAGACACGGTCTTCTCGACCGGCAGCGCTGCGGCCAGTCCCGTATTCTCGCAGCTTCGTGCGAACGTTCTCACTCGGGCTGTGGCCAGGTGCCAGTATCCAACCTCGGCATTTGGGGCCGCCATCCTTGCGGCGACGGACACCCTCTACGGTGGAGATCTGACGGCCGCAATTCGCGGGATGACGCGCATCTGCGAAAGCTATGAGCCAAGCCGCGCCCTGGCCGAGGGATTTGGGCCTATCTACACCTCTTTTCGCGCTGCGTGCGCGCGTCGGGGGTACGTATGAGCAGTCCTTGGAAGGCCTGCGACCTCCGCGGTATTTATCCTCATGAGGTGTCGGCGGATCTTCTCCAGCGCGCAGGGGCCAGTGTCGCATCAGGACTGCCCGTGGGCGCACGCGTGTTGGTGGCGGGTGACTTCCGAGCAAGCACACCCCCACTCAAGAGGGCGCTAATGGACGGCTTGTGGGCATCGGGCAGTCATGTCCTGGATGCAGGCCAGATTCCCACCTCGATCGCCTATTTCGCGCATCGCCATTGGAGGACTGATGCGGTTTTGATTGTGACGGCGTCGCACAATCCTCCCGATTACAACGGGCTGAAACTGCTGCGAGGTGAACTCCCTCCAACGCCCGAGGATTTCGACCGATTGCGGCAGCAGGTGGAGGGCAGAGACTTCCGCCAACAACGCGGGAAGGTCGAAAAGATCGATCCGGTCCCCGCCTATAAGGCTTGGGTGATGGAGCGCTGGAAGCATCTGCGCAGCTCGGCCGGGATAGTGGTCGTCCTCGATGCGGGGAACGGAGCGTGGTCGGAGTTGGCGCCTGCCATCTTCGAGGAACTGGGGTTCCACGTCCACCGGCTTTTCTGCGCGATCGACGGAAGCTTTCCAAACCGTTCCCCCGATTGCGCCCGGCCCGCGAGTTTGGCTGCCCTGAAGAACGAAGTAGTCAGGACGGGTGCTCACCTGGGTATCGCGTGGGATGGCGATGGAGACCGCGTGGCCTTCGTCGATGGTTCGGGCTCATGGGCTTCCCCTGATGAAGTGTCGGCCTTGATGATTCGTGAGCTTGTTCCCCAGGAACCTCGCGCCGTCGTGATTTACGACATCAAGCTCGCGGACATCGTGCGCCAATCCGCGCTTGAATGCGGCGGACGGCCAATTGCGGAGCGAAGCGGGCATGCCTTTATCAAGCGCACGATGATCGAAGAGCAAGCCCTGTTTGGCTGCGAGGTCAGCGGTCATTACTTCTTCCGGGAACTGCACGGTGGAGACGATGGCTTGTTCGCCGCGCTCCTGATGGCGGAACTGCTCAGGCGACGCAGCAGACCCCTGGCGGATTTGCGCCGCACCCTGCCGCCCTTCTACGTGACCCCCGACCTTCGCATCCCGTTGGAGCTTCTTGATTACGCCGAAGTGGTCAAACGTCTGCGATCGGTCTTCGCCAACGCACGTGAGTCAACCCTCGACGGGATCCGCTGGGAAACCCCAGAGGGGTACGTCCTGGCGCGTGAGTCGGTCACCGAACCGGTAGTGACGGTGCGCTTGGAGGGTCGGCGCGAAGACGGCCTTCACCATTTGATCGACTTGTGCCTCAAAACGTTCCCTGAGGCTGCGAGTGAGATCTCGAGACAGATTAACCCCGATCCCGAAGGTTAGCTCACCAGCCCCGATCCCGAGGTTTCGCTCATCAGTGTCTTACGAGGTCATTTACGCTCGGGATCGGGGTTAATGAAATGAGGAACGCATGACTCGCGATGACCTCAGGCCGGGACTCACCGTTTGTGCTCAGCGCGGTCTCCAGGTGAAGCTCGCCACAGGCGCAGGCGGCAACATCGGCGTCCGGCTCAGGAACCAAGTGCTCGTTTCTTCCCGCGGAGAGTTGACAATCCAATGAAGCATCATTCCAATCAATACATTGTGAAGCAAAGCGCCACTGCCGGCCACACGGCGAAAAGAAAACCGTTTGCGCGCCGATCGTGGATTTGCAACTGGCGGCTGCTGCTCGTCGCCACCCTGTGTCTGAGCCCTTTCGCGGGAGAACCGTTGTCAGGCGAGCAAGGTGGCACCGGCGTGCTGCTGCCTGACGGCCGGGAGTTTGTGAGCTGGGAGCAGCCACTCCAGTTCACCAGGACATATTACGTGGACAACCGGAATCCTCGCGCGGCGGATTCTAATCCCGGCACGCAAGCGCTGCCTTTTCTCACTATCAATAAGGCCGCGCAGATGCTTCAGCCGGGTGAGCGCGTTGTCATCATGAGAGGCGTCTATCGTGAGCGCATCGATCCGGCGCGCGGCGGCACGGGCCCCGATAAGATGATCAGCTACGAGGCCGCACCCGGCGCCCAGGTCGTCGTCAAGGGCTCGCGAGTGGTCAAGACCTGCTGGGAACCATCCACCAGCTTCAGGCTCGATGTGCCTGCGCCGGCTCGCTCCCGTGTGAAGATCTACCAGCGTCGCCTGGATGACCTCGATTTCCAGGGCTACAACCCCTTCGGCATGGTCAACATGATGCAGGACCGCGTTTACTTGAAGCCCAAGCCGGAGGAATTGCGCCGGCACCTGTTCCGGCGGGGCATGGTGTTTGTGGATGGGCAGCGGCTGGAGCAGGTCGAGCTCTATTCTGAGCTCGGCCGGCAAGACGGCGCCTTCTGGTGCGAGCACGACGGGCTGACCATCCACGCCCGGCTCCCCGGTGATGCTGACCCTGCCCAGCACGAAGTGGAGCTGGCAATCCAGGAGCAGGTGTTTGCTCCCCGAAGCACCGGGCTCAGCTACATCCGCATCAAGGGAATTACCTTCGAACATGCTGCCAACGCGTTCCCGGTCCCGCAGCGCGGGATGGTTTCCGCGAGCCGGGGGAATCATTGGATCATCGAAGATTGCGTCTTGCGGCACGCTAACGCCGTGGCGCTGGACATCGGCGGCCAGGATTGGGACATGGAGCCGCCCGCCGTCATCGGCTACGCGATCGTGCGCCGCAATCACCTTGACGACGTGGGTGTGTGCGGAATTGCCGGGATGGGGGTACAGAATACTCTTATCGAGTCAAACCTGATCGAGCACGTGGGCTACCAGGATGTCGAACTGACCTGGGAGACCGGCGGGATCAAACTGCATTTGACCAAGAACTGCCTGCTGCGGAACAACGTCATCCGCCACATGATCCACGCGGAGGCCATCTGGCTCGACTACGAGAATGCCAATACGCGCGTGACTGCGAACGTGATCGGTGACACCCTCGAGACTCTTCGCGGTGGAATCTATCTCGAGGCCTCGCACGACTCCAATATGCTCGACCACAACATCATCTGGAAGGCGACCGAGGGCAAGGGCGGCGGTTCCCTCAACATGCCACCCCACGGCGGATGGGGTATCACCGTGGATGGAAGCGACCAGACCGTGATCGCCCATAACTTGATAGGTTATACCCAGGATGCGGCCATCAAGTTTCGAACGATTGAGAGCCGGATTGTGGGCGCGCGCGGCGGCACCACGCGCTGGAATAAAGTGTTGAACAACATCTTCTACCATTGCGGCAAGGCGATTGACTTCTCCAATCGCGACAACACCGCGGATGGCAATCTCTATTCGCAGCACTGGGGCGAGGTAACGGACGAGACTCAGGGGGTCGGGCGCGGGCTGAACTGGCTACCCGATGCAGGCGGGACGCTGCGCCTGGATCTCGAGGCGTGGCAGAAGTTCTTTGGCTTCGACAAGCACGGCGCTTACGCCGACATGAGCATTGACGTCGACCTCGATGCGCTGACCATGACTTGGTCGGTCCCAGGTGTCGCGCCGCAGGTCCCGACGGAGAAGCACTTCCAACGGGACCTGCTCGGCGAGGCCGCGGATAAGGTCCGCCAGCCCGGCCCGGTGCTGCGTTTGCCGAGCACGCCGACCACGGTCATGATTGACCCACGCGCGCACCTGTGAAAGCGTGCCGCGCCGGGCTTGATTAAGGTTTATTGGGAGGCGCTTTCCCCATAGCTTACGCTATGGGCCAAATTCTGTCGCCGCTAACGCGGCTCGCACCGGTCTACCTCTCCCGATGATTTGTGTCGGGATGACCGGCGCAATCGAATTTTCAATATCTTCGCCGCTCACAGAGCGGCGCTACAGACGCCGCCAACCGGTTTTCACACACACTCCCGAACCCCTGCCGGCTGAAACCGGGAACCCCTTCTCGTTTTGTATCTCGGCCCCTGAGCCCCTGTTAAGAAGAGGGAGAAATTTGCTCGTTTACCATGCTAACGGGAAGGCAGGATGTCCGTCTAAATTTGGGGCGTTAGTTTGAGGCGACGATGGATACTCTGATTCAGGATCTGCGATACGGCATTCGAATTCTGGCGAAGAACCCGGCTTTTACCGTGGTGGCGGTACTGACCCTGGCCCTCGGCATCGGCGCGAATACGGCGATTTTCACGCTGCTCGACCAGATTTTGCTGCGGCTCCTGCCCGTGAAGGATCCGCAACAACTGGTGCTGCTCACCATGCGCGGCCGCCATTACGGCAACAACTGGGGCGGCAATGCGATCTCGTATCCGATGTATCGCGATTTCCAGGATCACAATCAGGTTTTCTCGGGAATGTTCTGCCGCTTCCCGACTCGCGTGAGCCTTACGTTCGGCGGCCGGGCGGAACTCGTGGAAGCTGAGTTAGTATCGGGAACTTACTTCGGCGTTCTCGGTGTGACCACGGCTTTAGGACGCACAATCACACCGGAAGACGATCGCGTTCCTAATGGGCATCCGCTGGTGATGCTGAATTACGACTACTGGAAGCAGCGGTTCGGCGGCGATCCGGCTATTCTTGGAAAAACACTGACGGTGAACAAGTACGACATGACCGTAATCGGTGTCGCGCAGGCGGGTTTTGATGGCGTGGAACTGGGGCGCTCGCCGAAGCTATTCATTCCGGTCATGATGCAGCAACAGATAGTGGTAGGCAACCCCAATATGCTCAGGGACCGCCGCACCCGTTGGGTAAATGCGTTCGGGCGCTTGAAGCCGGGTGTGACACAGACACAGGGGAAGGCGTCGCTCCAGCCGTTCATGCATTCGATGCTCGAAATGGAGGTGCGCGAGGCTGCGTTCAGTCATGCTTCGGCGTATCGCCGGGAGCAATTTCTCAAATGCTGGATCGACGTTTTGCCCGGGTCGCAGGGCCGGTCAGATTTCCGGCGGGAGCTTTCCACACCGCTCTGGGTGCTGATGGCGATTACCGGCGTCGTGCTGCTGATCGCTTGCGCTAATCTGGCCAATCTCCTGCTGGCCCGGGCGACCGGCAGGCAGAAGGAGATCGCGGTACGGCTGGCGGTGGGCGCGAGCCGGGGACGAATCGTCCGCCAGCTTCTGATCGAAACCCTTTCGCTTTCCGCGCTGGGCGGGCTCGCCGGTCTTGCCTTCGCCTTCTGGGCAGACAAGGCGCTGATGGCCGTCTATCTGCCGGCGGATTCCGCAGGCTTGAGTATTTCCACGGCGCCCGATTTTCGCATTCTGCTCTTTACACTGGCGGTGACGATTGTGACCGGACTCATTTTTGGGCTCGTGCCGGCGTTGCAGACGAGTAAGCCGGATATCGGGCGGACGTTAAAAGATCAGGCAGGCGCGGTGGTGGGCAGCGGGCACCGAGGGCTGCGGAAGACGCTCGTCGTCGCCCAAGTGGCGCTTTCGCTGTTGCTATTGATCGGCGCAGGGCTTTTCCTCCGCAGTCTAAATAACCTGAGCAGCCTGGGTCCGGGCTTCCCCGTGGAGCGGCTGGTGGGCTTCAGGATTGACCCATCGCTCGGCGGCTACACACCCGAACGAATGAAGATTTTCTATCAGCAGTTAACGGAGAGCCTCAGCTCGATTCCGGGAGTTCAATCCGTTGGCTTGGCAGCGATGCGTATTCTCGAAAACGACGAATGGGACAGTGGGATGACGGTGGAGGGCTACACGCCGGCGCGACCCGATGGTCATGCGCAGCCGTACATGAACCAGATCAGCCCGAACTATTTCGCCACGCTCGGCGTGCCCATCGTGGCGGGGCGGGACTTTACTGTAAAGGACAACCGCGAGGTCAAGCACGGTCCCGGGCCGGACGACTGGACGCCGACGGCAGTGATGATCAATGAGAAGTTTGCGCGGCGCTATTTCCCTAGACAAAATCCCATCGGCCGCCACCTCGGATTCGGGTGGGATCCGGGAACGCGGACCGACATGGAGATCATCGGCGTGGTGAAGGATATCAAGTACACGAACCTGCGCGACGATATCCCGGAGCAGGCGTTTGTTCCCTACCTCGGGAGTCGCGACCTCGGCGCCATGACTGTATACCTGCGAACGACTTTCGATCCACAGCAGTTGATGCCCGCCGTGCGGGCGAAAGTCCGGGAGCTTGATCCGAACCTGCCGATTTACGGCATGCGGACCACGGAGGTGCAGATTAGTAACTCGCTCACGACCGAACGGATGATCGCGAGCCTGTCGACGGTCTTCGGTTTCCTGGCCACGCTGCTGGCGACTATCGGGCTGTATGGCGTGATGGCTTATACCGTCGCCCAGAGGCGACGCGAGATCGGCATCCGGATGGCGCTCGGAGCGGAGCCGGGAAAGGTGATCTGGATGGTCATGCGGGAGGTGTTGTTGCTGGTTGCGGTCGGAGTGGGAGCGGGCGTGCCCGCTGCGTTGGCGCTTATGCGGGCCGTCGCGAGCCAACTGTACGGCGTGACGGCGCATGACCCATCCACGCTGGTGCTGGCCACGGGTGGACTGGCGCTCGTTGCTTGCGCGGCAGGGTACATTCCGGCCCTGCGCGCGAGCCGCCTGGATCCGATGGTCGCCCTGCGGTACGAATAGTTGGGAGCCAACGCACCAGAATAGGCTGTGCGGCCTTTCCCAAAGCCCTTCTAACCAGGTGACCCGAGCTTTTGGAGTGCGGGAGCTTGCTCCCGCTTTCCTAGGCCGAAAGCTTGCTTTCGGCCTAGGGAGGATCACCGTCGCGTGCCAGCAAGCGGGCACTGACCCAAAGCGGCGGCAAGCCGCCGCACTCCAAAGGCGCTCTGCGCCAGCCACTTCTTCCGAGCGACGTCTCGGGAAAAGCATAGATTCTTACGGCGCAAGTCTGTGCAGCCCGGCGCACACATTTTTGCGGCATCGCCCTTTTCGACTTTCGACTGTCGACTTTCGACTGGCTCAGGAGCGCGGAGAATTTCAAATACGTTCGGCTAGAACTTTTCAGACAGTGCTTTGGTCCGCTTGTCGTTTTCGCTGAGAAATTCCCGGATTGCACTGTAGAACCCCTCGGGTTGCTCAAGCCACGCAAAATGCCCGCAACGGTCCAACAGCACGAGCCGTGATTCCCTCAAGGCGAGGTGAATCTCATATTGCATACCAGGGTCGTCCGGATCTTGGCGGCCGGCAATCACCAGAGCAGGCTGTGAGAGGTGTTGTAAAGCGGGCCGGAGATCCATCCCGGGAGCCATCTCATCCGCCGCCAGCAACTGCCCCACATCGTCATGATAGGATTCGGCGCGGAATGCAGCGATCATCATTTGTGCCTTTTCCTGATCGTAAAAATATCCCGGCAGCATGGTCTGAAACGAGGGCGCTCTCCTGGCCGCCGCGCTTTGCTCCGGAGTGAAACGCAGGAAGATGTTGTCGGAAATCGCCCCCATTGCTGATTGACGCGCTGGTCCAGAATCCGCAAGAACCAGCGCGGAGGCACGCGCGGGGAAAGCGATGGCGTAATGCATTGCTAAGTTTGCACCCGCCGAGTGTCCGAGGATGGTCCATCGATTGACTTTGAGGCTTTCGCGCAGGGCTTCCAAATCGGCGAGGTACAGTTTGAGATTGACCGTCTGGCGATTGACTTGGGGCGGACGCGATCGTCCGGTTCCACGTAACTCGACCAGAATCGTCAAGTTCGAAGAAGACAACTCCCGAGCGACAGGCTCCATGTAGTCGCAGTCGAAGCCCGGTCCGCCCGAGAGCACCAGCAAAGGCTTTCCCTGCCCATAAACACGATAATGCAGATCGAAGCCGGCACGCCTTACCTTCCCTTCGCGGGAATCGGCGGCCCACGAGAGAGCGGTTCCGAGAAGGAATCCCAGCATCAGAGACGCGAAGACGAACTTCCGTTTCATCTCAAGCTAAAGCCAGGCCGAGTCTGCCATGTTCGCTCCTCCTTGAGCAAGTGCATTGTGGCAGGAGGCGAAGGCTCTCAGCTAATTCAAGCCATTAGCACGCGCACGCATGCTTTCGGTGCGAGTGCCGTTCATCGCGCTTGTGGCGTTTCTGGTGCGCAAGGTATTTGCGGAAGTCACCGTGGCCGTGCAGGTCACAAACGAATACTCCATGCCTTACGAAAGCGACGTGCCGGTTTGCATCTGTAGAAAGCCCAAAGCGGTGCTGAAAAATCTCTGGCCACTGGCGAAGAGTTACGGTTAACCGCGCAGATAACAGATCGAGTATTACCTGGAATCCCTCTCCCGCCACAAGGCCGTGGCCATCAGCCGCACTGATCAGCACGCGAGAGAAAGGCCTTCAAGACCCGCCCCATGCATCCTCGAAAGCCGAAACGCCTGGATGAACAACACGAGCAATCCCGCGGCGCTCAGCCAAGCGAACCAGTCACCCAGACGCGAATAGATGGTACGCACACCTCTGGTAGGGACTTCCGAGACCAGGTCGTAGTCGGTTGTTTGGTAGTGATCCATGGCAGAGAGGCGGCGGCCCTGATAATCGAACGCGGCCGAAAGTCCCTGGCTCGTCTGACGAACGAAATTGACGCCCTGCTCGATGGCACGGAAGCTGGCCATCTGCGTATGCCAAGGATCGATCGCTCGCCAATCGTTGGAGGGATCCAGCACAATGTCTGAACCGAGGGCGCCCGCCTGCGCGAGCAGTTGGGGAGAGTCGGCGTCGAAACAAATTACCGAGCTCAGCCGGCCGAAAGGTGTGTCCAGGCTGCGCAACTTGCCGTCTTTCGTGACCGCGATCGAGGCCTCGCCGCCGGGCACCGGATGCGCCTTGTAGTACTGCCACGCAATTTGGCCGTTCGGCTGGACGAGCACCAGCTTGTTCTCGAGAGGCTTCGCCTGCCCGGCATTCCAGACCGCCAGCCCCATGCCGAGGTAGATGTGGTATCTCGCCGCCAGCGCGGAACCGCGCGCGAGCAATGTGGGCTCGTCTTCTTTAAAGACCGGAGCATTGCCCTCGCCCCAGAAGACAATTTTCGCGCCGCCTTGCGCTTCGCGCTCAGCGCGCGCGAGCAGATCATTGTCAACAGCCGCACCCCAATTGCGAATTGCCGCCAGATCATCCGCCGTAGGTTTGTTCGCGAGGAGGCGGTTCCAAGTGGCGTCGCTGGCCTCAGTGCCTAGTTTCCTCCTGGAAAGGGAAGCAACGCGCACGGTCTCGGACGAAGGCGGGAAGAACGCCATCCGAAGCTCACCGAGGAGAATTACTCCTGCAATTGTTCCGACACAAAGGCAGGCTGCCGTGCGGGCACGGCTGGAACTCCATCCTTCGTCCCAGACGTAATTGCAAACGGCGGCAAACCAGCCAATCAGGAAGGTGATGCCCCACAGCCCGGTCACCGAAAGAACCTGCAGGAGAGATACGTTCCCGTATTGCGAATATGCGGCAGCCCCCCAACTGCCGAATAGACCAAGGGATTTGAGGTAGTCCAGAACGGTCCACGTGCATGGGAAGACGAGAGTGGCTGCGACACCGCCGATTCGTCGAGCCAGCCACCGGTCCACCGCGTACGGAGCAAGGGCCAGGAATCCGGTGACCGCGAGGAAAATGTAGTAGCTGATGCCCGAAATAGGGAACATGCCGCGCAGTTGAAATCCCGATGCCACGATCTCCACGACGTAAAGAACGGGCATCCACACGAGCCATCTTTGCTGGCGGACGAAGCGGAGCAGAAACACAGGCGCCAGCCACATGGCGAGCGAGATGTTGTTCGCTCCGTAAGAGAACAGCAGCAGGACGCCGCCAACGGCTAACCATTGCCATGACCCGGAAGAAGTTGGCTGAGCTCGGCTGCGAAGCGAATCACTGGTTCGTGGCTGATTAGAGGCGGCATTGGTTGGCATGCCTGGCTCCTGTTGCTTGTGTCATAGGGGTGCCCGCGACGAGGCCATCGAGAGCTTTGTTAATCCTGCTCGCTCACTTAGGCGCGGCCAACGCCCGGGAATGTCGGTCTGGAAACCCCAGACCCCCAGTCTCCTAACTACGAGGAAAACTGAAGAACTCGGGTTTCGTGCCCGCAGGCCGGGCGCGCCTGTGCCTACTGGACCATAATACACGAGATTTGGTGCAGGGTCGTCCAAAGCGAGAATCGTGTCGGAGAACGTCAGTGATCGATCGAGTCGCTAACGCTCGCGAACCTCGAGTTGCACCGGGCGCGCGACGGAGTTTACCTCGGGGTCATAGTATTCGTAGACGCGCGACTGGAACGTCCGGGCGCAGATGGGATACTTGGCACGCAAACGGAACTGCAGCGTGACCGTGTCGCCGGGCGCGAAGGAATCGAAGTAGAGAATGGCCTGTGTCGCTGTCAGGCTGAATTTCTCCAGCCGGCCACTCTTCCGGCCTGTACTCTTGTCCTGGTAGTTCTGCAAATCCTCGCTGAGCAGGTCGAACCCGGGAGGGATGCCCAAATCGACCATCACCATGTTCGCAGCCTTGGCCAGGTTGTTCTTGATCGTCGCGGTGGCCGTGGCGATGTCGTCCTGCGCAAGGTGCGTGCGGTCGTAAGCCACATCGATGGAGAGCGGTTCGTTCGCCGGCTTCTCGTCCCAAGGGAGGAAGTACCGCCCCACTACCTGGTAGGCCAGGCCGCCTTTCCCCTCAAACCGGATTTCCACCGTATTGGCGCCCTTGGAATCGATTCCCTTGAAAACGAACTGATGCAGCAGGTCGTTGTTCTCCGACGTCAGGACGAGTTTCTTCGCCGGCTTGCCGTTGAGCAAAACCTCTAGCGTGCCGCGGACGTCTGCCGAGCCCTTTTCGGTGGCGAGCAGCAGGGCCCGCAGCGCCATGATCGTCGCTTGCGTCGTGCCCCATGTTCCGGAAGCGTCTTTCTTCGACGCAAGGTAACTGAGCGCCTTGCGCGCCGTGCCCAACGCCTGGCCCCACTTGAGCAGCGCCTGCACGGCCAGTCCTGTTGTCTCCACGCTGGCGCTCGCGCCGGTGGCATAGACGGCGGTTTCTTCCGCACTCCACCACGCTTGGTCATCCTTCTCGGTGCGGGCATCCAGCAGCAGTTGTATCGCCTGGCGAGCGAAGTCGCGGTCCTTTCCGTAGTCCGTGGCGAAGTTGGCGAGGACCGCCAGCGTGTAGGCATCCATTTTCGCGTTCATCCGGTTTTCGATAAACTGCTTCGCCTTTTCGACCGCCGGTCCCTGGTAGCCGGTGTTCTCGAGCGACCATGCGAGGTAAGCAGTGATGCGCAGCACATCCGAGTTGTACCGGTTGGTGGCGCCTTCATTGATGAACGAGGTGTCGGGCTTCCAACTCCCGTCCGCCTGCTGCTCCCCGGCGAGCCACTGCTGCGTGCGCAGGATCAGGTTCGGGTCCACCTCGTAGACCTTGGACATGTCGTAGAATTCCATCAGGCCGTAAGCTGTCAGGATCTTGTTGGCGGGCGCGTTGCCGAACCAGGAGAACCCTCCGCCGGGAACTTCAAACGTCAGCAGCCGTTGATAGCCGTTGGCGATGTAGCCCTCCGCCTTGACATGCACTTCGGGAGTCAGCTTCTTCGTGCGCTTCATGTAGTCGAGCGCTAAAACGTTGGGGTAAGTGCTGGAGGAAGTCTGCTCAAAGCAGCCGCCGGGCATGCGCAGAATGCTGTCCATGCCTTCGATGACCTGGCTCAGCGGGCCGGGGTAGAGGCGAACGAAGATTTTGCTGGCCTCAGGGAGGGAACCGGCGGGGAAGTCCACTCCATGCTGCACAGCAGTTTCAAGGCGTCCGTTGAAGACCAGGTTCTGCTCCCGCCCGTTGGGAATGACTTCTATCTCCCGGACGACGATGTCGGCGCGGTCGGCGCCGCCTTTCATGCGTGCGGAGAGCGTCAGCTTGAATTTCCCGATGCGCTGTGCTTCCAGCGTGAACTGCGACCCACCCACGCGATCGGAATCCACCGCGACGGTTTTCTCGGCAACATCACTCACCAGCGAGTACCAGTCGTCCGGCTGCAGTTGCAGGCTGACGTCTCCGCGCGCGCCCGAGTAATTGTAAACGGCCACGGGGATCGACACCCGGTCGCCCTGCGTGAGCGTGACGGGCAGATCGAGGTCCACAAAGAAATCTTGGAAGACCTTCAGGCTGGACGTGGCGCTGCCCAGCGCACCCTGCGGCGTGGAGGCCAGCATCGCCATCCGCCAGGTGGTGATGGAATCCGCCAGCGGAATTACAATGCTGGCGCGGCCGTCGCGGTCCGTGATGATTTCAGGGTTGATGTAGAGCGCCTCCGGGAAGTATGACCGCACACGCGGGGCGGATGAAGCGGACTCGTCCTTGGCAAGCGTTGCACTGTTCACGGAAGCAGGCGCAGCCTTGGCCGGCGCCGCCATGGGAAGCGCGAGAGCGTCGGCTTCGAGCATCACGTCCTGCGCAGCCATCTCTTTTCGCATGTCCATGCGGCCCTTGAAGATCCGTTGACCAAACCCGGCTCCCATGCCCTCGCGGATTCCCCCCACAGCCCCGACTTGGAACTGGGCCATGGTTCCCATCGCTTCGTTGACCGCCACAATGATTTCCGCGGTGTTGCCCTTCAGAAGAACGGAGAGAATGGCACGATCTCGGGGCTCGAGCGTGAACTTCGTCCTCGAGATACTCTCTGACTCGGCGGAAACCACAACTTCGTAGTCGCCTGCCGGCAAAGCCCGCAGTCCGAAATTACCGCGGGCATCCGCCCTCGCCGTCCTCGTCTTTCCAGTGGCGATTTCTCGCACGCTGATTGTGGCGCCTTCCAGCGCGCCTCCCCACTGGTCAACAATCGTTCCCACGATCTCACTGCGGGCGCCGAAAGGCCCGCGGTCATGTTCGATATTGACGTCCATGGTGCTGGGGCCCGAACTCGGGCGACCCACCACCTTCCTGCGGCGAACCTCGAGATAAGTTCCCTGGTCATCGCCCGTGTCGAATTGCTTGTCGGGACCGGCCGTGCGCACGAGGTAGTACGTCTTCTGCGAATCTGAGCCAGCCGGTTCGACGCGCAGGTTGGTGTCCCAGGCATCGCGAAGCTCGGGTGCACCCGTGCGTGCCATCTTCCCGACGATTTTCATCACGTCGCCGGCGTCCGGATTCTGAACATAGGTGCGGCTGAGTCTTCCCGCCAGCCGGCGCAGTTGCGCGAGGAACTGAGTCTGGTAGCGATTGGCATACTCGGCGTATTTCGTCGAGGGCACGGTGCGGCCGAATTCCGTCTCAAACTTGTTGGTGCTCACCATTTCCGTGGCCGAAAAAAGCGCGCGGGCCGCCCGGTCGCGTTGCTCTGCCTGCGGCTTCTCTACCGGCTCGACGATTTCGGGCATGCCGATGGAGTGAATCTCGTAGCGAGGCTTCAGAACCTCCTGCTCGAGATAGAAGAAGACCTTGGCAAAACCCGGCTGCTTCTCCGCCAGCGCGAAGACCGCCTCATCCACGACTTGCAGGCCCAGCGCGGCGCGGACGCCTTCGCCCCGCGCGTTCGTCACGCGGAAGCGGATGCGCGCATCGTCGCCAGGCCTGTAGACGGGAGCATCCGCCACAGCCTCAATCTTCAGCTCATCCGCAGGCTGCACGAACACGAGGCGATGGTCCCCGACGGGGCGAGCATCGCGGCTGAAGAGATAGGCGTTGAAGTCCACGGTTCCCGCCATTTCCGGTGTGGCGATGAGGGCAAGTTCGGCCTGGCCGTTTTCGATGTCCAGGTCGCGCGTCAGCACGGTCTGCCCTTCCTTGACCACGTCTACGTATGCCGTGCCCCGCAGGCGCGTGGAGAAGACTTTCAGTTGAATCCGCTCTCCGGCACGATAGACGGCACGTTCCGTCCGCAAGAGAATCTGGTCGAGGCCTTCGCGAGCTTGCAGTTTGAGCGTGCCCGAGGCGTGGTTTCCTTCCTCGTCGCGGGCTTCAATTTCCAGCGTCTCCGTTCCCGCGCCGGCATTGATGCGGACGACGGCAACTCCGCCGTTATCGGTGGGCAAATGCTGGTCGGGATTCCCTGCGGCGTGGACACTCAGATGCGTGCTGGCCGGTGTTCCGTCAGGATAAGACGTGAGGATGAAAACCTGGTTCTCCAGATTGGGGACCAGCGTGCCACCCTCCGGAACCACGGTGATGAGCAGAGGCGATTCGCTGACGGTAATCGGCTCACCGCGAGTTTCGGCGTGGCCGGCGGAGTCTTTCACCGTGGCCTCAATCAGCACGCGGGCTGCTCCCTGGCTGAGCGGACGTCCCGCGAAGTAGTTGGGCAGCCGGAGGTCAAAGCGATAGGTCCCATCGGAAGCTGTCTTGCCTTGAACGGACCCCACCTCAAACACGGAGACATCCATGCTCGATGCCTTGACCGTAATTTCACCGTCCTTCACCGCCTTCCCAAAGAAATAGTTGGCGCGAACGGTGCCCGTCACGTGGTCGCCGGGCCGATAACCGCGTTTCGTCTTGTTATCCTTTCCAGCGAAATCGATGGCAACTTTAAACTTCGGGAGAACGTATTTCTGGACGTTCAGGGTGATCTCCGCCTGGTTCGTAGGGGCGGCGCCGGCCTCACCCATCAGGGCACGGAGGTGGTAAGTACCCAGGTTCACCTCATCAGCGAGCGCGAATTCCGCCGAGGCAATTCCGAACTCGTCGGTCGCGGTCAGTTTCTTGAAGACCTTGTTGCCGCGCGAATCTTCCACTTCAAAGGTCAGCTTCCGGTCGGCGGCCGCCTCGTGGTTGGAGCGGTCCAGCGCGAGCGCACGTACGTGAATGGTCTGGCCCGGCTGGTAAATCGGCTTTTCGGTAGTGAGGAGAATGGAGACCTTGTCCTCCAGCCGCACCGGTTGGGTGAATTCCGTGGAACCGATAGCGGTGTCGACGACGTAGCGCAACTGATAACTGCCCACCAAGTCCGCAGGAAACCGGAACTGCGCTTCCGTGGTCCCTCGGCGGTTTAGCCGTCCCGTGAAAAGGACGCGGCCTTTTTCGTTTGGAGTTATCAGTTCGATCCGCACCGAGCCGGGGCCGGCAATGATCTCATCCTTCGTGTCCGTGACGATCACCCGCACGGCGGCCTGGCCGCCGGTCAAGTAGGATTGTTGGCCCAGGATGTGAACCACTGGAGTGCGAAGGATCTGCGATATGGATTCCGTAGCTTGCATCGGCTCGTCCTGACCATCGGGGTATTCGAAGCGGTAGCGGATGCGATGCCACACCAGGTCCTCGAGAGGCAGCGGCTTTTCAAGCTTGATCTCCTCCTGCCACCGTCCCTTCCCCTCAGCGACCTCGACGCGCTGCACCACGTGCCCCAAGACTTTGCCCTCCGGGTCCAGGACTTCCACAGTTAATTGTCCCGTGCCGCCATGAGGTGCATGGTAGGGAATTGCCACGCGCAGAATCCCGCGCGAGTAAGTGGCAACGGGGGCATCGCCGTGCGTCGCCGGGAAGGGTTGCACCACCACGGCCGCGGTAATGGCGAGCAATAGAGTGGGAATGGAGAACCAGAATCTGCGTGGGTTATTCTGGGCATTGGCGGCTTTCATGACGCGTCTCCTTAGGTGCTTCATCGGCGCTACAAGTTTCTCGCGCTCAGATGAAGAACGCGTTAGTTGCCAGTTCTTGCGTTTTCTTTGTGGGTTGGGGAGTGGGGTAAAAGTGTCTGCACAGACGGGGTGCCGATGACCGAACTCGCCGTCGAGTTCCACGCCAGACGTGCACGTGCCCCATCAACGCGCCAGGTGCCGCTAAAATGGGGTGTTTTGGAGACCGGGACGAATTGACGCCACGCTGCGAAAGTGGACCCCGAGGAGGCGCGGCGTTACCATTAGAGCGTGAGCAGGATGACCACGCCGGAATTCGGCGCCTCTAATCCATTCCCTATGCTCCACGACGCCCGGCGGCGCCGCCTGGATACGCTAACCAGCCGACCCCACCTCCGTCTAACGCTTAGGAGCGCGCAGGCGATCTAAGGCCTCACAAGTACGAAGATTTTCGTTGACATTACGAAGCGCTTCGTAGTATCGTCCGCCTATGAGCCAGCAGAGTCCACCCAAACCGACAGCCGGGGAGTTGGAGATTCTTCGCGTGCTATGGGCACGCGGCCCGTCGACGGTTCGAGAAGTACACGAAGCGCTGAGCGTGAAGAAGCCGATCGGCTACACGAGTGTCCTGAAGCTGCTGCAGATCATGACCGCCAAGGGAACCGTGCGCCGCAATGAAGACCAGAGGGCTCATGTGTACGAAGCGCGCCTGCCCGCCGAGAGGACCAAGCGTCAACTCGCGGGCGATGTGCTCGAGCGGGTGTTTGGGGGATCGGCGAGCCAACTCATGATCCACGCCTTGCATGGCCGAAAAACCTCGCGGAAAGAAATTGAAGAATTGCACCACCTGCTGGATGAATACGAAAGGAAGCTGCGATGACAGGCCTTGCCAGCTCGTTTTCTTCGGATGTGACGCGCTCCTTGGGATGGGCATTGCTGCATTTCGTTTGGCAGGGCGTAGCGCTGGCCGCGGCGCTCTCCGTCCTCATGGCATTCTGCCGCAGAGCCTCGCTCCGTTATGTGCTCGCTGTGGGCGTGCTGGTATTGATGGTCGCAGCCCCGTTGGTCACATTCCTGCTGGTGTTACCCCCCGCCCGCCCTTACGCGGAGTGGACACGGGCGGCATCGGGAGCAGCAACAGCGGTGTGGTCACGCGCTGTGGCGGCTGCTGTACCTACCCCACCACCCGTTCAGCAGCCTGTGTTCCAGCCCGACACGCTGGTGTGGCTGGTGGAACTGTGGTTTGCGGGCGTGGTCCTTTTCAGCCTGCGCGCCGCCGGCGGATTCATACTGGTCGGGAGATTGAGGCGCCGGCATGCCGTACCGCTACCGGGCGAGCTGGCGGCGAGATGTCGGGCGCTGCAGCGGCGGCTGGGCATCGGCCGGGTGGTGCGCTTCTGCGAAAGCCGGCTGGTGGCGGCCCCCGCCGTGATCGGCTGGCTGCGGCCGGTTGTCCTGCTGCCGGTGACGGCCTTGACGGGCCTCTCTGAACCACAACTCGAAGCTGTCATTGCCCACGAACTGGCGCACATCCGTCGGCTTGATTCTCTCGTGAACCTCTTCCAGGTGGTGGCGGAAGTACTGCTGTTCTACCACCCCGCAGTCTGGTGGGTAAGCCGCAGGGTTCGCGCGGAGCGTGAAAACTGCTGCGATGACGCGGCGATTCTGGCCTGCGGCAACGCCGTGGAGTACGCTCGCGCCCTCACGTTGATGGAGGGGTGGCGAAGCGCGCCAGTCCTGGTCATGGCGGCCAACCGCGGGCCGGTCACAACCCGCATACGGCGGTTGCTCGGTATGGGCCAAATCGTGGGAGGAATTCGCAGTGCGGGATTTGCCGCCAGTTTCCTGTGTTTGGCCGGAGCGTTTATCGCCGGCAATGCACTCCTGGGCCTCGCAAAAACATCGTTCGGAATCTCTACCCCAGGGAAGCAAGCTCCCGCGGCCAGCCGGCAGGGAAAGCTCGCTGCGCGGTCCGTTTTGAATAACCAACCAACTGACGCGAATGGCGGGCCTGCCGAATGGATTGCTCAGGCCGCACCTTCCAAAGCACCCAAAGGCACTCAGAGCACCAAGGGCGCGGGCGAAGGCTCCAGCGGCGCAGGCCAAGGCAGGAAAGAGGGCTTTATCGAGCAAATGAGGGCGGCGGGACTGAAGGACCTGACCGTCGAGCAACTCGTGGGGATGAAAACGCAGGGCGTCACTCCCGAATACGTGCGGCAGATGCGCGCTCTCGGACTAAGTCTTGACGCGGATCAACTGATTGCGATGCGTGTGCAAGGCGTGACACCGGAATACATTCGCGATATGCGCGCTTCGGGCGTTGCCGCGAGCGCGGAGCAACTTGTGGGGATGAAGGTCCAAGGTGTTACACCTGAATACGTGAAGGCAATTCACGATCTGGGACTACGGCTTGACGCCGACATGCTCATGGGGATGCGTGTGCAAGGCGTGACACCGGAATACATCCGCGAGATGCGCGCTTCGGGCGTCGCCGCGAGCGCGGAGCAACTTGTGGGGATGAAGGTCCAAGGTGTTACACCTGAATACGTGAGGGCAATTCACGATCTGGGACTACAGCCTGACGCCGCCACGCTCATGGGAATGCGTGTGCAAGGCGTGACACCGGAATACATCCGCGAGATGCAGGCTACGGGCCTGAAGCTCAGGGCGGAAGACCTGATGGCCATGCGCGTTCAGGGCGTCACTCCAGACTACGTGAAGACGCTGCAGCAGGCTGGGCTCCGGAACCTCAATGTCGACGGATGCCTCGCCGCAAAGGTCCAGGGTATTACGCAGGAGTTTCTGGAAAAGGTGCGCCAGCACGGCTTCCAAAACCTGACTGTGGACAAGCTGATTCGGCTTAAACACGCTGGGGTACTGTGAAGCCCGGCTTGACTGCGCACAGAAGGAGGATTCGATGAAATCTCGGTACACGGCGGTTTTCTGCGTCGCTTTAGCCTGCACGCTCCTTGGCGTGACGGCGGTCTGGTCACAAACACGGACGGGCGACTGGACGATAAGGCGCTCCGATGTCGCAGGCCAAATCCGTTTTTCATTGATCGAATCCCGCCTCGGTGGGCATTCCGAATTTGGTTCTGATTGGCCACTGCGCGCGCTTCAGGGATTGGACACATCGAAGCCCGGGCGCCACGAGGTCCACTTCACGGTCTCGCGGGACGCCGGGAAATTCGATTGCGAGGGCTTCTTCGACAACGGAGAAGGCGCCGGGTTGTTCCACTTCTTTCCCCGCGCGCAGTATGCCGAAGAGATGAAGTCCCTCGGTTTCGATGTGGATGAGGAGAAGCAGTTCGCCATGGCGGCACAAGACGTGAGCCTGGAGTTCGCGAAGCAGATGAAGGGCGAGCATCTGGAAGGACTGAATACCGACAAGCTGATCGCCTTCCGCATTTTCGGCGTGACGACGGACTTCATCCATAGTGTACGTGGGGCGGGACTCAACATTGTCGACAGCGACAAGCTCGTGGCCTTCCGCATTCACGGCGTATCGCCGGAAATGATTCGGGCGCTGCGTCAAGAAGGTTATAACCCGGATGAGGACAACCTTCTTGCGTTGAAAATCCACGGCGCCACGCAGGACTGGATAGCGCAAATGAGTAAGCTGGGGTACAGTCATGTCGATCTCGACCAGCTGGTCGCGTTCCGCATTCACGGCGTGACGCCTGAGTTCATCGAGAGACTAAAGGCGCTCGGGTATTCGCATCCCGAGCCGGACCAACTGATTGCCATGCAGATTCACGGAGTCACCCCGGAGTACATTTCCAAGATGCGCTCGCAGCACGGCTTGCCGAACCTGACGATCGAAGAGCTAGTCTCTCTGCGGATTCATGGAATCGATTAGCAAGGCAGGTTACGGGGACACAGAAGAGGTTACAGACCAAGCCCTTACAGCGGTGCATGGAGGTGGGGAACTCCATACCTCGATCCGTCACCGATTCTATTCTCTGTGGGTGAGTGTCTCGCGGTGTCCACCGCAAGCCTTCATTCTATACAGAGCGACCTGAGTTGTAGCGGCGCTCTATGAGCGCCGAAGCAGCCTGAGCGCAAAAAACCGGCGGTCATAGACCGCCGCGACAGGGTTTGCGCAAGGAATTAAGTCGCTCTGTATATCTGATAAGGAGACCTCGCCCCAGACCCAGAGACCTCCGCCCAACCATGCTTCCGGCTGGTACGCCGTCAGCAAGTCACTACTGCGGGGCGCTTGGCGGGTTCGTCTCCTCGACCGACTTCATCGAAACCACCACGAACTCGTAGTCCTTTTCTTTCCCACTTATATTGGTCGCGTGAAGACGCATTCGATCCTTGTGGATCGTGAAGGTGGCTTCCTTGCTGAGGGCCAGGACGTCGCTACTCTTCTCTTCCTTCTGTTGGATGTGGTACTCGGTCGAGCCTGAGCGCAGGACGTACTCGTGGCAGAGCATTTCGTGGGTCTTTTTGTGGCGCCCGCCCTTGGTGCCGCACGTGACCGAGTTCATAGCTATAACCGTCGCCGTTTGGCTGACATCTTTGGCTTGCGCAGGAGCCGCTAGCAGAGTTGCACCGACCACAACACCGAGAACGACTGCAGTTTTCATAGCAGAACCTCCGATCTTAGCCCTTTCTGCTCCGATGCAGGGGACGCGACGCGTCGGAGCCAACAACGGCATTAGGGTCTGACATCCTTGTATCACGCGTGCCGGGGCGTGTCAACCGATCCCCTTCGGCGGTCAGGGTTGCGTCAAAGTCGCGTCGGCGCGCCGGCCCCGAAGGGGCCGAAGGTCATTAGCCGTGGGTGAAACCCACGGGACGCGTCGCCCGTCGATGTTCGACCCCTACGGGGTCGAATGTCTCTTCGCTCCATGTCCGTAGGTTGCACCTACGGCTAATGATCTTGTTCCCCTTCGGGGAACTTTGCGGACTTTGACGCGACCCTGCTTCGGCGGTGGTGACTCATTTTGATGTGGCGCCGGGCTTTAGCCCGGCATGCCCGCCCCGGCCGGCTGGGCTGGGAACGGGCCGGGGTGCCGCCCTGAAGCAAGCGTAGCGCGGACCTGATTTGTAGGTCCGCGGTTCTTCCCGTAAAAAAGCCGCAGACTTCAAGAACAAGTCTGCGCTACCAGAACTCCCGCCGGGTGTTGTGGGACACGCGAGCAGTTTAGTCCCCGTTGCTGATGGGCGCCCCGATGCATCGGGGCGCCACGCGCGAAACGGCGGCAGATTTTCTAAGGCCACTTCTGCGCGCCGTGCAGGATACGTACAATGTGAATGACCTCGCCGGTGATTTGGTAGACCACGACATACGGAAGCGACGAAAGTACGAGTTCGCGCGTCCCCTCTTTCTTATCCGCACGCCCACGGTATGGGAACGCCAGGAACGCGGCGGGGGCGTTGTAAATTCCGCGCACCAGTTCCGCTGCTCGCTCCGGCGCGTTCTGAAATAAATAATCCGTGATGTGTTCCAGGTCGGCGGCAGCTTCCTCTGTCCAACGAAGCTCCATTTTTATGCGCGGGACTGCTTTTCGGTCAGCGACTTTTCAAGGCGCGCATCCACTTCCTCATGGGTCAGCACTTCGCCTCGGGCGATTTGGGCCACGCCTTTTTCTACCTCATTGACGAACCACTCGTCGTAGTCTACGAAACGCTCTATGGCTTCTCTTGCCAGCGCTTGGGCGTCACATCCGCGCTCAGCAGCAAGGCGCGCGAGCTTGGATTGCACATCGGGGTTAAGGGGTACTTCCATAGTTGAGGCGTTTAGCGGGCGTCTGAGCCCGCTGCCGAAATCTCGAGTAAGTAGCGCAGAGTTGTTTTGTAACTCTGCGGCTCGAAATCATCGATCTCCAGAAAAAGCCGCAGACTTCAAGAACAAGTCTGCGCTACCAGGGCTCCCGCGGGGCGGTGTGGGACACGCGAGCAGTTTAGTCCCCCTTGCTGATGGGCGCATACATACGTGACAATGTATGCGCCACACGCGGTTCCAACCCGATGATAGCCACCGGATCACTAGCGTTGACCTTTTCCACGACAGAACCTGTCGGTTTCGAACTGTGACTGAACAGAAGGCCACGCTCTGAAAAAGCACCAAGCGTGGCTACCCGCAACCCGCTTTCTAACCACTCGCGATCCAAGCGCGTGATGCGTGGCTACCAGCTGCAGCCGGCTCTACCCGAGTCCCGAGTTGGCATCGAGGCGAGTCCAATGTGAAACATGGAAAGGACAACTACCAAGACCAGATGGTATCGGAGCAGCCAGTCATGAACACGTTGAATCACGCTCTTTGCTGAATTGGCCATAGGCTTACCCTCCTCTCCGGGCTCGCCACGGGCCCCCTCGGAAGTCGCCAGACCCCCGCGACGGTGAGTGCCATCGCGCGGCTCGGGAATCGGGTACAACCGGCCGCGTTCCCTAACAAGTTTGTTGCCACGATGAATTTGCATCCTCAATTCGCCGTGGGTTCGTCCAACCCGCCAAAAGGCCACGGCACAACCCCCATACCGTGGCTACGCGCTACCCCGTACCCCTTATCTCTGTCGTTCTAATCCCGGTGGCACGTATGCCAGCCTGCCTTTTAGATCCCAAACCCCCGGTGGTGTCTTGGAGAACCCGAAGATGCGACAAGTTTCATCCATGATCTCCTTTACCACGGGGATTGCTATGTTTCGTTCCGGCGAGTTATACGGATGGACCTCCGAAAGCCGCACGAGCCTTTCGATTGGGTGGTGGCCGCCCGAATAAGACGATTGACCAAGTAGCGGGTTCGTCTCGAAACTCAAGGAAAAATCCTCGATGTTGTCGAATTCGATGACCAAATGAATAATCTCCACACCAAAATCTTCCAGAAGTGCCTTGCTCAGCTGTAAATGTCGTTGAAGCTCGTACGAAAGCCAATAGGGATGTAAGACCTTGTTCTTGTCCATGAGGCTGTCGGCTTGGGAGTCTAAGGCTACCAGACCATCCTTATAAAGCGTCAGTCGCCAGCTGCTCTTGATGTCACTGCGAATAGCCCGAGGGAAGAAGCCGACAGATGTTCCATCCTGGAGGGGTTCATCGTTTCGGTAGTAACGCAGCTCCTCTGAAAAATCGTTCCGATGTGCCGCCAGGAAGTCAATTAGGTGCTGAACGGGTATTTCAATGCGTTGCTTAGGCAGGCTGTAGACGCCCAGGAATCCGAAATCGGTGCAATTCTCCAGCTTTTCCTTAATGACCTTCTGATGAGCTTTCAGCCGATCCTCGTCAATAGGCAGCGTCGAGTGTCGGGTACCCTCCTGCAATTCGAAAGCCCGTAAGATCCTGTTTGCTTGTTCGATTATCTGCGTTCGGAAGAATTCTCTGACATCGTCTGGTCCCAATTCCGCTATCCCGCCTGCGGTTTTTTTGAACAGTGAGAGCGACTTTGTGCTTGGGTCGTAGTAGCAATACGGTTTGTTAAGACCCGGTGGAATCTTGAAGATTACCACCTTCCTACCATGCACCTCGAAGAACCGAACGGCAGGCGATTCAATCAGGGGATGTATTCTCTCCTTGGCCCACTGGCTCAGATCCTCCGCACTTGGATGGTGTGTCAAACCCGCCACATATGAGGGGAATTGCGAGGTTGCATCTCTTATCGCGTCCGAAACCCCATAGACCACCAATCCACCCTCTTCGTTGGACAGACCGACTATGTACTTGCAGATTTCCTTGATGTCGTATTTGGGGCCATTGCCCTTTAATGGGAAACACATCTTGAACTCTAAGTTGAGATGCTCGGACCTAAACCTCCTTTCTCGAAGGAAAACCTCGACATCGCCGTCGTCGAGTTCGCCGAAGTGCTTCGTTGCGTGAATGATTCCGTCAAGACTCATCTTTCCGCTTTGTGTGAGCGTGAATTGCGCCTTAAACGCGGGTGGCGCATGCATTGCTTCTCATGTATGCGCGCCGCCAGCTTCATGCGCTGGTTAGGCGGCGCTTCGAGCAAACTATGGGCTTAGGCCTCGCCAAAGCGTCATAAGGATCCAGGGCACCGCATCCCGGATGCTCTCTTGCCAAATCTGCTCTTGCCATGGGCCGGGGAGAGCGGCGCCGTTGGGTTCCACGAGGTCGACCGTAAGAGTGCGATGCGCCGCGCTAGTGAAGTGCTCACGGCCAAGTTCAAAGACACCTGCGAACCGCTCAGGCCGGCAAGGGATGGTCACCAGGGATTCCTCGCCGGGTGGAATGGCGAGGGCAAAGAGTGGCTCCGCGCCGCGAAAATGCCCGTCGAGTCTCTGTCTTTGAGTGCGGAACATCTTGTGGCCGTAGCTCTTTACGTGATGCATACCATCGACGTGATAACTAACATGCACATCGTGGCGAGGATCGTCTCGAGGAATCAACAAGTAGATGCCCGTAGGTGCACGCCTAAGGCGGCACAAGAGGCGAGGGCCAGTGGAACTCTTCACCGACACGGCATATATGGTACCGCTCGTCATAGCTTCCAGCGCCGCTTAACGACTTGGCGCTCAGGCACGGCCCGGTTTTGGCCGTCGGCTGCAGCGCGGACGGCTCCGACGCGATGTTAGGCGGCCGGGGCCCTGCCGGGCCTCGGACCGAAGCAATGTATTCTGAATGCTCCATAGAAGACAAGCTCATACACAAGCCCATCCGGCATTTCGTGCACGGCGTACGTGAAGATGGCCGGTTGAGGTACTGGCTTCGCGACGAATTGAATGGTTCCCAGCAGATTCCGAAACGGGTCCCACTGATTCGGCTGACCAGCGAAATCCTCCCATGACTTCAGGCTTGAGAGAAAAACATTCCACTTGTCAGCGTATGTTTCACCGTAATCGTTGAAGTGAATCGCGTTCGCGATCGGTCTTATCACTGACTTTACCCGTTCGAGATCGAACCTGAACGCTCCCGTCTCCTCGCCATCGACGACAATCGTCTCAAAGTCACCAAAGGTGCGATAGAACAGCGCCGGGCTACGATCAAAGGATCTCTTGGCGACTTCAAACGTCTGTTCTGCTTGGACGTTTGTGCCGTAGAAGCCTGCGATAATATTTCTCACATATTCGATGTCCTGCGACTGATCGTGATTGTGAGTGACGCAGGATGGCACTGTTACCAGGTTCCCTCGATGGCCTTTGGGGAAGAAAGATTTGGGCGGCACGTGCTCACGAGTTGTCGCATTGGCATCGCACATGTAGCACTTCATCGCGTGTCCTCAACCGGTGGGTGTCCGTCTAACGACCCTGGCGCTCAGGCGCGGCCTGCTCGGTCCGGCGGCTGTAATGCCGAGTGCGCAGGACTTCTACCACACGGTCGTAGAGCCTCGGAGTCGGCTCGCCAGGGAACAGCCCCAACGGTGATCGACGATCGGCCGGGGAGTTATTCATGACGCCTAGTCCCGTGACCGCCTAAAGAGGTCCCGAACCCGCTCTGCCCACGCGGCGCTTTGGTTGACTGCGAACGCTTCCGAAAAGAACCTAACCACGCGGGCACGGGACTAGCCTCCCGATGCTGGCGAAAGGGTGACTTAATTAGACAACGCCTAAACCTACAATGCAAGTCCAAAATGTCGTGCACCGCGGCCACCTATTTTGTCATCCTTGGACATTGCGAGGCCCCACCTTGTCACCAGCAAGGCCACAATAGATCCTGCTATACAGAGCGACCTAAGTTGTAGCGGCGCTCTATGAGCGCCGAGGCAGCCTGAGCGCAAAAGAACCGGCGGTCATAGACCGCCGCTACAGAGTTTGCGCAAGGAATTAAGTCGCTCTCTATAAAAGGGCTTTGGTTGGCCTATCCACCTGGACGGCAAGCGAGTAGCGCACACTTCGCTTCTCAGAGGTCTGCGACTTTTGTGGTCGCGGTCGGGAAAAGCCGCGGACCTTGCACAACAGGTCCGCGCTACCTTGCTGACCAGACGGTGCATTTGCCCTGCCTAAGCGACGAGCGGCCTACCACTGCAGTTGGAACGGAGTCACGTACCTCGCCACCTCCTTCATCGGCGCCTGCTTTGCGCGGTATTGCCCTGGTCGTTGCTGATACAGCCAAGAGCCGGGACCCAGCGGCGGCGACAGCTCCACGAGAGTATTGCCTCTGAATTTCATCGTGAAGCGCTGGCCTGCGCGGGGAAGCTCCATCAGAAAGGGGGATTCCTGCGGCGGAGCCGACCAGAATTCCGACCTCTCCTCGACCGGAAACTCCATCGTCACCACCTTACTGGGCTCGACATGCTCGAAGCGCACGTACCGGCCGACCCAATCCGGGCGCACCGACTTGTCGCCGACGCGGCAATTGACATGTTTGCTATCCACCCAGAGAGGTATACGTACCCAGATCTCGCGCGCCGCCTTGTTCCGGAGCACCACCTTCCCTTCATAAGGCAGATAGCTGTCGACGTCGAGCCACGGCGAGGCGCGGTTTAGCAGCAGGTTCACGCGTGCAAGCCCATGCGAATAGCGCAACGCCCCGTCCCATGCGTAGAACGTCCCCATGTTGCCGTGCGTACAGCAGCACAAACCCGAATTGACCTTCAGGGGTGCACGCGAGCTCGAAAATCCTCCCATGGTCCTTTCGATCACGTGGTCGGCGGTGATGGAGGGATGGCTGGGCGGCGCCGGCTTGTTTTTGCCGACTTCTCGCAGGTGCGGGATGTCCTCGGGAGTGAACTGCATTTCCGTGCCATGGTTCCGGATGTACTGGTCCACGTCCTCCCAGTAATCGCCCACGCCCGCGTACGTCAGCTTCACCGACAGCCCCAACAGCCGGCCACACGCGCAGCCCTGGCTATCGGCGAACATACCGATGCGGGCCAGCCCGCTCTGCCTGGCCCATTCGTATCCGTCACGCACGAACGTCTTCAGCCGGGGATCGTTTGTGGCGATGGCATACTCCAGGATGGCCCGGAGGGCATTGACGTACCCATGCCAGTGCCCCTGGAAGTGCGCGTGCTCGGTCCCCACAGTACCTGGGTATTCTCCGCCTTTAAAGTCTGCCCAGAACTGGGGCTTGGTGTAAAACTGCACCAGTTCGCCGGCCAGCCGCAGCGCCTGTTTGTTGCCGGTCAGTAGGTACCAGTTGGCGAGCGCGCCCGGCGTGTGCCCTTGATGGTTGAACAGCGAGCCTTCTTCACCCGCCTTCTCGTTCTTTGGCTCCTCGGTGCTTTTCCAGCCGCGTTCTTTGAGGTAGCAGGAGCGAAAATACTCCTGGGGAAGCCAGCCGGAAATCGGGATGTAGGCGTAGTCAAACTTGTGAACTGCCAGCCGGCGGTCAATTCCGTCTACCAGCCGATCGATGTGTTCCTTCCAGAACGGGTCGCCCGTGTACTGGTACCAGGCGATCATCGCCCGCATCATCCGTGCCTGACCGTGCGTGTTCGCGTAGGGCCGCCATTCTTCCGGGCCCAGCCACGGCCTGCGCCCGTCCGTCCGGGGCACGTAAAAAACGCCGTCCTCGCCGATGTTCGAGGTCATCATGTGGAGCATGCGCGCCTCGAGGCGCAGGTTCTCGCGGCTCCCGCTCATCAGCCGGAGCATCGCCAGCGCTTCCACGGCTTTCCCCTGGCACGCCATCAGGACGGTAGGGTTAAAAGTCATGGCTGGCGGGTTGTACTCGGCGAAGTTTCCGCCCCAGGGCTGCGGTAGGTCATACCCCAGCAGGGCGTTCATCCCCTCGGGGTAGAATGCATTCACGCCCCAATACATCTCGAAATCGTTGCTCTCGCTTATGAGGTTGAGGAAGTGGGCGACTCCTAAGTGCGCCCGTTCTGCCAAATCCAGGGTGTCGGGAGCGGCGGCCGTGTAATACTGTCCTGCGGTCCGGGGTATGTTGATCTTGGTCTGCGGTGCTTGCTCAGAGGCCGACGCCCGCGCATCCCCGGCGCGACCGCTGGCGAAAGCCGTTCCCAGCACGACTGCCGAAGCCAAGAACTCCCGGCGCGCGAGCGTTCCCTCTGCTCCGCTGGTTCGATCCGCACGCCTGCCAGCTTGGCCGCGCGCCCCTGACTGCTGATGTTCGTCGTTACGCATACGCTTTCCCTCCATTGAATTCATGAATTCCCTGGATTACGGCGCCGCTGTTGGAGGTGGACCCCAAAGTCAAGCTGGTAGCGCAGAGTTTCGCTTCCCAGCCCGCCCCGTGCCGGAACGGGCCGGGGAAACTCTACGGCTTTTCTTCCCGGGTCATATACCTGTGCGCTCATCAGCCGGCAATAGCACACGACCGATGGAGAGACGGCTCGGCGTCTCCACCGGGCGATGGGCGCTGCCCGTGTGATCATGCCCGCTGGGTCAGAGCCAGTCCTTAGGACTGCCCACAAGCCCCGCCTTCACCGGGTTCAGACGAATATACTCCACTTTCTGGTTATATTCCTTTACGGTTCGCAGGGCGCGACGCCGCCCCGCGACAAAGATATTCAGAGGAAGCGGGACGGGGTCGAAGAAGCGCCTTTGCCGCAACACCCCTCGTTGCCCTCGCGCACTGTGAATGAGACGGGTCGAACTTACCTGGATGGATTCCATCACCCTCGAAAGGGTGAGCGGAGAGCGTGGAAAAATGATGGCATGCCAAGGATCGGGCAGGAACACCCAAGCAGTCAGTAGAAAGTGATGCTCCTGCCGGCGCGCCTGAACGACCTCCGCCAGACAGGCATATTCCGATTCCGACAAGATCCCTCGCCGCCCATACAGCCGACCGACGATGAACAAAAAACGGTCCGGCAGAACCAGCCGACGGAGGCGGGACACGAAGCGGATTATAACCGCGGGAACCACCTCCGCAAGAAAGAGCCGCAGAGTTTCGAAAAAGCCGAAACTCTGCGAGGGGCCGACGTTTCGGGGATTCAATCGAACACGGCTGTCTTGTTCCCGTGAACGAGCACGCGGTGTTCCAGGTGCGCGCGAACAGCGCGAGCCAGTACAACTTTCTCGAGATCACGTCCCTTCCGGATGAGGTCGTCGATCGAGTCGCGATGGCTGATGCGCACGACGTCCTGGGCGATGATCGGGCCGCTGTCAAGGTCGGGCGTGACATAGTGGCTGGTGGCGCCGATCAGCTTTACGCCGCGCCGGTGCGCCTGGTGATACGGCTGCGGGCCCGCAAAGGCAGGCAGAAAAGAATGGTGGATGTTGATGATGCGGTTCGGGTGATGACGCACGAAGTTTTCCGTGACGATTTGCATGTAGCGTGCCAGCACGATGAAGTCGATTTTCTGTCGCGCCAATTCTTCGAGAATGCGTTCCTCCTGCGCAGCTTTAGTCTCCTTGGTGATAGGGAAGACGAGGTACTCTGGACCAAAGCCTTCCACCAGACCGCGGAGGTCGGGGTGATTGCTGACGACTAGGGGGAACTCAGCACGCAGTTCCCCGGAGCGATAGCGATAAAGCAGGTCATAAAGGCAATGGTCGTATTTTGAGACAAAGATCGCGCCGCGGGAGACCTCATCGGAGAAGCGCAATTGCCAGTTCAGCTCCAGTTCCCGTGCGAGGGGCTCGAATGCGCCTGGGATGCGGTCGCGGGAAAGGTCAAAACCTGCCAGATCCCACTCCAGGCGCATCAAGAACAAGCCGGCCTCATCGTCGAGGTGCTCGTCTGCATGCAAGATGTTGCCGTTGTGACGAAATACGAAGTCCGAAATCCGCGCCACCAGGCCCTTTCGATCCGGGCACGAGATCAGGAAGATGGCATTGGCGTTTGCAGTTGTCATGGGGCGTGATCATATCACGCCGCGGGTGCACCTGACGCGCTCGAGCGCGGCATTACAACCACGTCATGGCGCCTCAATGACCGTACGTGTTTGGTTGCCTCCCGGCTATGCTGACGCGACCCATGACAAACGAAAGTATCCCACGCTGTACATGCTCGATGGACAGAACGCATTTGACGAATGCACCGCCTTCCAGGGTGAGCAGGAGCTGCAGATCGATGAAGCGGTCACCAGGCTGATTGGTGAGCACAAAATACCGCCGATGATCGTGGTAGGCATCGACAGCACGCAACGGCGCGACTACGAGTATGCTCCGTACAAAAATCCCATTACCGATGCGCGAGCCCCGGAGCCCATCGGAAAGCAACTCCCTTCTTTTTTCGCCGATGAACTCATGCCACATGTCTCCGCACGCTACCGTGTATCTGATGCCGCGGCGCATACTGGCATCGGGGGAACTTCGCTTGGGGGCGCCGCAGCGCTTTATGTCGCCCTTAACCGTCCCGATCTGTTCGGGTTAGCACTGCTTCAAAGTCTAAGTCTCCCGCTTGGCAACGGGCAGCTCTTTCGCGATACAACCTTAATCGCACGAGCGCCGGATCGAGTGGCCATCGGTGTAGGCACCACCGAGCTAAACTTTCCAAGAATCGAAGAGTACCTCGCGCCCTTGCGACTCACGCGAGAAGAGACACAATCCGGCATTGTGAAGATGACGGAGACATTGGCATCGAACCTTAAAGCGGCGTATGTCAAGCGTCCGGAGGTGATGCTCGTGGTTGAGCCGAACGCGAATCACAGCGCGGTGTCTTGGGCCCGCCGTATGCCAGACGCGATCAGGTTTCTGTATGGTGACTCTGGAACGATGCAGGGAGATTTCTTAAAAGGCGTCAACTGAAGCGACCTGGACGTATAACAGGCTAGCGGCAGAACTTGGTGTGGGAACCGCCGAAAAGCCGCAGAGTTTCCGGGATGCGAAACTCTGCAATGCAATATCGTAATTTCTTCTTTTTTTAGCAAACATTTTTCGTCTTGTGTAGGGCCGCCCCTTGGGGCGGCCTTTCGAGCCGGATCGGCGATCTTGGGCCGCCCCTCAGGAGGCCGGGGCCATGCACCGTATGGTGCACGGCGGGGCAAGCCCCGGCCCTACAAGGCCCCAAGCCATGTTGGGTTGCGGCCGTAGGCCGCGCTGTGCTACCCACTGGAGTTGTATTGTACTGCGAAGGTGTTTTCGTGCAGGCTGCGCGCCGGCTGGTGAAGTCCGCCGGGCCAGATCGGCAAACAGACCGGCGTGGTTCATCCACCGCCGGCTTATATCCCCCTGGTTCCGACGAATCAAATCTCCCAGCGTCAAGCTGTGATATAGACTCTCAGTACGACTGTTACAAAAACTCGGAGAGGTCATCCAGGGAGGTTCTTGAGGCAAATGCGAAGACCGACTATGAAGCCGGGAGACTACTTGTGCAGGACTGCCCCCGTGAGACTCCTGTGCATACTCCATCTGCTGCTGTTTGGCGCGGCGCTGGGCCGCGCCCAGGACGTCCGGGCAGGATACGCGACAGTCGATGTCACGCCTGCCGGCCCCGTGATGCTCGGCGGCTATGACTTGCGCGGCACACCTTCGAACGGGATTTGGGGGAAGGACCGCTTGTACGCCCGAGCCCTGGTATTCGAAGCCTCCGGCGTTCGCGTGGCTTTTGTCGAGGCTGACGTCATTGAGATCCAGGGGCACGACCTTTTCCGCCGCAGGATCTCGGAGGCCACGGGCATCCCGGTAGGGAGCATCCTCTTAGGCGACGCTCACAACCATGCCGCTCCCTCCCCGAATGCCGAGGCCAAAACCGAATGGGACCGGCAATTCGCGGAGGGGCTGGTGAAAGCCGCTGCTCAAGCCGTGGCCAACCTGCAGCCCGTGCGCATCGCCGCCGGTAATGGGCATTCGCGGATCGCCATGAACCGGCGCCAGGTGAAGCTCGCTGATGTGGACTCGTCCTTGACCTTTGATGAGAACGATGCCAGTCAATCCTTTGGCAAGCACAAGACTGATCATCCGGTTTTGATCCACGAGTTTGGAGGCGTGGTGCGGCTGGGCGCGAATCCCCTGGGGCCGATTGACGACGCGGTGCAAATCTTACGCGTGGATACGGCGGCGGGCCACCCTCTGGCGGTGATGATTCACTACGCCTGCCACGGCACCTCGCTGGGAGGGCGCAACAGCAAGCTCTCCGGCGAATGGATGGGACGCATGCAAGAGTACGTGGAACGGCAGTTTCCAGGCCTGGGCGCCATCTACTTGCAAGGGGCCGCGGGCGATATCAACCCGCGCGTCGTGGGTGGCCTGGACGGCAACCCGGATAACATCGAAACCACCTGGGCGCTCGGCGAAGAGATCGGGCGCGAAGTGGCGCGCGTGTACCGGCAGCTCTCACCCGAGCCTTGGGTCAAGCCCTCCGTTCAGATCGAAACGACGGAGATCCTTTTGCCCCGGTGTTATCAGGAGCTGTTTCAGGACTTCTCCGCCCCCGCTGTTAGGGTTCCCACGACCATCGTCCGGATCGGTGACCTGATGTGGACGACCTTTCCCGGGGAGATGTTCAGCAACATCGGGAAACGGGTCAAAGCTGCTTCGCCGGCGACCCACGCATACCTGATGGGCTTCACGAACGGTTACATTGGCTATTTCCCGGAGCAACAGGCCTATGCGGAAGGTGGGTACGAAGTGGCCGTCACTCACCTCGACCCGGCGTCGGAAAACATCTACCTGCGGGCCCTAGCCCAACTCCTGATGCGTTTTAGGTAGGTCGGGGAAGCTGCTGGAAACCACTCCCTTGGGCCGACAAGGTGATGTTCGCCGTGAAAACTGAGAGGGGCACACACGCCCTCTACGCCACCCTTTGGTACAGCTCATGGCCGCACTTGGCTCTTTGGAAAGGAAAAGGTCCTGTTTTCGGACCACCGGTTGGGTCATCAAAGGCTACTTTCGGAAGAGCGGACCACGCGACCAAGTGACCGCCAGCGTCAGAAGAGAAGTGGTAGCCACGGCATGACCTTTATGCCGTGGGGTTTTTCATGTCGGAGAACCCACGGCCTGCCTCGGCGGGTCGCCGCGGCGACCGAATTTGCCGTGGCTACCGGTGGAAGAGCCGCAGGTCTGAAGCCCGCCCCGGCGCTTCGCTCTGGGAACGGGCCGGGGAGCGAGACCTGCGCTACATCTTGTCGAACGGCGGAGTCGAACCGTCAGCGAAATCGAAGCGCGAGACTTGCGCCACAACCCGGTTGGGCGACAGAGGCTGGTCCTCCCGCAGTGGCGGGACGGGACCCAGTGAGAGGCAGTGAATGTGTTCCCGGAATGTAACTTGACTTATCGCGTTCGCAGCAGTCCAACCCTAATCTGCCGAGGGCTTGCGTCGCCTTCGACAATAAACCACGACGGCGACCAGCAACGCGATCAGACCGGCGACCAACAAAACCCAGTGCAGCCGCTTCACCACGCGAATCAGCCTCTCCCAACTGCTTCCGAAAGCAAACCCCAGGCAGCCGAACGTGGTTGCCCACGCGACCGCTCCCGTGAAGTTGAAAAAAAGGAAGCGAAGGTAAGGCAAGCGGAAAATCCCGGCCAGCGGCCCCGCAAAGACGCGCAAGCCGGTGATGAAGCGGCCGACAAACACGGCCCAATGGCCGTGTTTCAAGAAGAGTGTCTGGGAGCGATCATATTGGCGGCTGAGGATCCGAAAGCGTCGCGCGTATTTCTCATACAGCGCGGCTCCCCCAAAGCGGCCCAGACAGTAACCCAGGCTGTCACCAGTCGTGGCCCCGGCAATCGCGGTCAGAATGGCACGGCCCAGACGCACCTCACCGTGGTAGGCAAGGAATCCGGAGAGGATCAAGACGGTTTCCCCAGGGACAGGCAAACCGGCGTTCTCGAGCATGACCCCAAAGAAAACCACCCAGTAGCCATAGCGCGCGAAGAAATCCGACAAGATCTGGAAAATAGAGTCGGCCACAGGTCAGGCCATTATGCACGAAGATGCGCCCCAGAGGGTAGACGGAAGGTGGTAGGTGGTAGACAGGGCAAAAGCAGTTGGCCGGCCCTCACCTGGATGGAGAGCTCCGGAGCCTCGGCCAGAGGTAGGGCATCCGGATCGGGGCCAACGAACCTTTCCGCCCTGGGGCGGTTACGTGTTAAACTAAAGCAGGGATGCGGGAACCCTTCCTTCAAAGACTTGAAAAACGGGCCCTGGTTTGTGACGGGGCGATGGGAACGATGCTCTACTCGAGGGGCATCTCTCTCGGACGTTGTTTCGATGAACTGAACCTGACCATGCCCCAGCTCGTGAAGGAAGTCCACTTGGGTTACGTCAAGGTTGGGGCAGAGGTTCTGGAGACCAACACCTTCGGCGCTAGCCGGTTCCGCTTGCAGAAATTCGACCTCAGCGATAAGGTGCGTGAGATCAACCTTGCGGGAGCCTGCTTGGCGCGCGAGGTTGCCGGCGACGACCTCTACGTGGCGGGCTCCGTGGGGCCGCTGGGCATCCGCCTGGAACCCCTAGGCCCCACGTCGCTGGAAGAAGCGCGTGCCGCGTTTCGCGAGCAAATCTCCGCCCTCCTGGAAGGCGGCGTCGACCTGATCATCGTGGAAACGATGACGGATGTGAACGAAGCGCATCAGGCTCTGCTCGCCGCGCGCGACGCCGGCCCCGCCCCCGTGGTCATACAGATGACGGTGCAAGATGATGGGAGCACCTCCACGGGAACGCTTCCGGAAGATTTCACCCACCGTCTGGATGAGTGGGGTGCAGACCTGATCGGACTCAATTGCTCTATAGGGCCGGCGGCGGTCCTGGAGACTCTGGAACGTATGGCCGCCGTCACCGACAAGAAGCTTTCCGCCCAACCCAACGCGGGGGTGCCACGCACGGTCCAGGGCCGGAACATTTATCTCTGCTCACCGGAGTATATGGCCGGCTATGCGCGGCGATTTATCGAGACGGGGGCGCGACTGGTGGGCGGCTGTTGCGGGACCACCCCGGACCACATTAAGGCTATCAAGGCGGCTGTCCGGTCGCTGAGCCCGCAGCGGTCGCGCGTCGCCGTCGAGGTGGTGAGCAGGCCAGGCCGGGTGCTGGAGCCGCTGCCCCCCGAAAAACGCTCGCGCCTGGGCGAGAAGCTGGCGCGCGGAGAATTTCCCGTCCTGGTGGAAATTTTTCCCCCCAAAGGGTGCGACGCCACGAAAGAAGTGGAAGGGGCCCAGTACCTGCTGGCTCAAGGCGTGGACGGGGTCAACATTCCGGATGGCTCGGGCGCCACCGCGCGGATGAGCGCGCTGACGATGGCCGCCATCCTCCAGCAGCGAGTGGGCGCCGAAGTCCTGCTCCACTATAGCGCCCGCGACCGCAACGTCTTGAGCATTCAAGCCGACGTCCTGGGAGCCTATGCGCTGGGCCTGCGTAATATCCTGGCCCTTACCCGAGACACTCCGCAATTCTCCACCCTGCTCGAAAGTGCGGTCTTCGAAGTGGACGCTATCGGCTTGGTCAGCATCCTGACCAATCTGAACCGGGGGCTGGATGTCGGTGGCAACCCCCTGGGCGTGCAGACGGGGTTCCTGATCGGAGTTGGGGTGAACCCGTATGCGCTGAACCTGGACGAAGAGCTCCGCCGCTTTGCGCACAAGGTGGCAGCGGGGGCTAACTTCGCCGTTACCCAGGCGGTGTTTGACGCAGAGCGCCTGGGGAAGTTTCTGGACGGCCTGAAACGCCTGGCGGGAACCCTTCCCGTCGTGGCGAGCCTCTGGCCGCTCACCAGCTACCGCAACGCCGAGTTCATGAACAATGAAGTCCCGGGGATTACCGTCCCGCCAGCTATCATGGAACGGATGCGCCGTGCCGATACAGGAGAGCGAGCGCGCGCCGAAGGCGTGAAGATCGCGCAGGAAACTCTGCTGCAAGTCCGCGACTTGGTTCAGGGCGTGCAGATCGCCGCACCGTTCGGCCGCTACGCCATGGCCGTGGAAGTTGTCCAAGTTCTAGGAGAACGAGCCCCGATCCCGAAGCAGGTACCCGGGTCGGGGCCCTAATCCTAGTGCCGTTGCAACTTGATCCCGCGCCTGCGGGACGCGCATGAGGCAGAAGCTGAATGCCTGGTGGGCTCGGCAAATCGGTTTTAGTCAAGATAAGTAAGTTGGAACGGCACTAGCGTTTCTGGGAAGATCTAAACATGTCACACAGCACAATTTCACCCCGATGCCGGACCAGGAACCTCAGTAGGGGCCTTAGACTTAGCGTTTCTACAAAGATCCCAGCGTGTCACGCAGAGCAATTTCAACCGCGGGATCGGGGCGAGCTACCGCATCAAAAGCTGTCAGCCATCAGCCTGCAGCGTTCAGCGAACAGAAGACTGCTGAGTAGCTGACGGCTGACCGCTGAAGGCTATAACCATGCCCGATTCATCAAAACCCGGAAAGCCGGAACCTTTCGAGAAGAATCTGGAGCGCCTCGACGCCATCGTGCGGCAGCTCGAAGACGCGGACCTGCCGCTCGAAAAGGCCTTGCAACTCTACGAGGAAGGGATGAAACTCTCGGAGGTCTGCCACAAGCAATTGGAAGAAGCCGAAGGTCGCGTTGAGATCCTGACCAAGAAAGCCGGCGGAAAGATAGTGGCGGAACCCTTTGAACCCGAGGAGTCGGAGCCGGCCTAAGGGCGGACGTAGCCCCTTCCTGTGGGCCAACACTGGCGGTAACGGCGGCCGATGACCCTGGAAGGTGGGACGCTGAAGAGCGCAGTTCCAGTTCATGGGACAGGGCTTCGCCGCAGCTCTCTTGCTTGGACATACGACTTTGGACGCACTCTCCACAGAAGCGCTTCAGCGTTACCTCGAAGAGGCGCGAATCCAAGTCGATAAGGAACTCGACCGGCTATTGCCGCCCGAGGACCAATACCCGCCCAGCATCCACCGGGCGATGCGCTATTCGGTGTTTGCCGGTGGGAAGCGCCTGAGGCCGATCTTGTGTTTGGAGTCTGGGCGGCTTTTTGGCGGGGATGAAAAGAGCCTGCTCCGTCTGGGGAGCGCTTTGGAGTTGATTCATACATACTCACTCATCCATGACGACCTCCCCGCCCTGGATAACGACGACTTGCGGCGTGGCAAGCCCACATCCCATCGCGCCTTTGGCGAAGCCACGGCGGTCCTGGCGGGTGACGCGCTCCTGACGCTGGCGTTTGAAGTGCTCGCAGCCCCCGGACCGCCTCGCGAGGCGTGCAAGCTGCGGGTAATTCACGAACTAGCCCACGCCGTTGGCACGCGAGACGGCATGGTGGGCGGCCAGGTGGTCGATTTAGCGACGAGCGACCAGACGACCAGTTCAGCTACGCTCGAGTATATTCACTCGGCGAAAACCGGCGCCCTCATCCGTGCCGCCGTACGCTGTGGCGCGCTTTACGCCCAGGCGGCGGAAGAAGATCTGGCGCGCGTAACGACCTACGGCCAAAAAGTGGGGCTGGCGTTCCAGATCGCGGACGATTTGCTCGACGTGCTCGGCTCCGCAGCAGCGCTGGGAAAGAGCGTGGGCAAAGACGGACAGCACCACAAGGCCACCTATCCGGGGCTGCACGGGGTTGAAGAATCCCGGCGCATCGCCTCTCGCCTCGTCCGGGAGGCGTGCGAGATGCTGGAACCCTACGGGAGGCGTGCTCAGACCCTTCAGGGCATTGCTCAGTACCTGATTGCGAGGAACACTTGATGGAGTACCAATACCTACCACGCATCAATTGCCCGGCTGATTTGAAGAAAATTCCCCGCGAAGAACTGCCGAAGGTCGCCGAGGAATTGCGCGATTACATGATCTCGGTGATTTCGAAGATCGGCGGCCACCTCGCCTCCAGCCTGGGCGCCGTGGAGTTGACCCTGGCGCTGCATTACACCTTCGACGCGCCTAAAGACAAAATCGTCTGGGACGTGGGCCACCAGGCCTACGGCCACAAGATTCTCACCGGCCGGCGGGATCGCTTCCCCACGATCCGTCAGTATGAAGGCATCTCAGGATTTCCCGTGCGCGACGAAAGCGCTTACGACGCGTTCAACGTGGCCCACGCCGGCACGGCCATCTCCGGTGCCCTCGGCATGGCCGTGGCCCGCGACCTCAAAGGCGAGGACTTCCACGTCATCGCCGTGGTCGGCGACGCCGGCCTGACGGCAGGCGTCGAGCTGGAAGGCATCAACAATCTCGGCACCCTCCAGAGAAAGGTCCTGGTCATTCTCAATGACAATATGATGTCCATCTCACCCAACGTGGGGGCCTTCGCCGGCTATCTGAACCGCATCGTCCACGGCCAGGCGTACCACCGGCTGAGGGAAGAAGTTGAGAAGATGATGCTGTCGGTCCCGCGCCTGGGCCCTCGCCTGTTGAGACTCTCGAAAGACCTTGTCGAATCCGCCAAGACCGTGCTGATTCCGGGGCTGGTGTTCGAGGAGTTGGGGTTCGAATACCTGGGCCCCATCAACGGCCACAGCATCGAGGACTTGCTCAATGTACTCGCCAAGGTCAAGGAGAACCCCAAACCTACCCTGGTGCACGTGGTCACGCAAAAGGGGAAGGGTTACCCCCATGCTGAGCAGTTGCCGGTGAAATATCACGGCGTGACACAATTCGACATCTCGACCGGAGCGTTCCACAAAGCTCCTGCCAACGCTCCTTCTTACACGGCTGTGTTCGGCAAGGCCCTCTGCGAGTTGGCGGAGAAGGACCCCCGCATTGTGGCCATTACGGCCGCCATGAGCGAGGGGACTGGCCTCAACGAGTTTGCCAGGCGCTTCCCCGACCGTTTCTTTGACGTGGGTATCGCCGAGCAGCACGCCGTGACTTTCGCCACAGGCCTCGCTTGCGAAGGAATGCGCCCCGTGGTCGCCATCTATTCCACCTTCCTCCAACGTGCCTTCGACGAGGTGATGCACGATACCTGTCTGATGCGTGCTCCGGTCACCTTCGCGCTCGACCGAGGTGGGATTGTGGGCACCGACGGCCCCACCCACCATGGCCTTTACGATCTGGCCTACTTGTCTGCAATGCCAGGCATGGTGGTGATGGCCCCCAAGGATGAAAACGAATTGCGCCACATGCTCTCGACCGCGCTCGCGGCAGGCGGCCCTGCGGCGCTGCGTTATCCCCGCGGCAACGGCATGGGCGTCCCGCTTGATCCGGAATTCAAGCGGCTAGAAATCGGCAAGGGCGAAATCCTTCGCGAAGGCAACGACATCGCCATCCTGGCGCTGGGCAGCATGGTCTATCCGTGCCTCGAAGCGGCCACGAGACTCGAGGCCTTGGGCATCCAGGCCACCGTCATCAATGCCCGTTTCATGAAACCACTGGACGAAGAGCTGATCTGTTGTCTGGCCGCGGAGAAACAGTTTCTGGTCACCGCGGAAGAGGGGACCGAGGCCGGCGGGTTCGGCACGCACGTCGCTGCCCTGCTCCACGACCGTAGGATTCCCGCCAGCCTCCTGCGCATTGCCGTGCCGGACCGCATCATCCCGCACGGTGCCCCCAACCTGCTCCACGCCAAATACGGACTCGACGCCGACGGTATCGCGGAAAAGATTAAGATTTTCGCCTACGAGCCCCTCGCCCGGCCGGAACTGAAGCACCAGTCATTGCACAGACCGTAAGGTCAGGGCGGACCTGCGTGTCCCGCCCCACCCAAGATCCAGACTTACTGGTGTGTTTCATAAGTTGGCTGACGAATCCCAGCACCCCCTCACCCGGCGCTGCGCGCCGCCCTCTCCCCCAAGGGGGCGAGGGCAGTAATCTTAAATCGAGTCTCCCCTCGCCCCCTTGGGGGAGAGGGGCCGGGGGTGAGGGGGTCATTGCACGGCCTTCGTATACGTCACCGCAATTGTGAAACTTAGGCATACTCCGCCAAGACCCACTTCCTTTCCTGGCCTTCTGGCGGTACGCTTCTTATCTCATGACGCGCGCGCACTCCGGCAAGATTCGGCTCGATCGCCTCCTCGTGGTGCGGGAACTGGCGGATTCCCGGGCGAAGGCCCAGGCGCTGATTCTGGCTGGTCAGGTTTTGGTGAATGGGCAGAAGGTGGAAAAGTGCGGGGCCCTGGTTAGCCCGGAGGCCAACCTGCGGCTGCTCGGCGAACCGCTCAAATACGTCAGCCGTGGTGGGCTGAAACTGGAGGGCGCGCTCGAGCACTTCCGCCTTGATCCCGAGGGAAAGATCTGCCTGGACATCGGCGCCTCGACCGGGGGCTTTACCGACTGCCTGCTGCAACGCGGCGCTGCCAAGGTTTTCGCCGTGGACGTGGGGAGGAATCAACTGGACTGGAAAATCCGCCGCGACCCTCGTGTGGTCGTCCTGGAAAAGACTAACGCGCGGCACCTCCGGCCTGATCAGATTGGGACTCGCGCCGAGTTGGTGACCATCGACGTTTCCTTCATCTCAGCCACCTTGATTCTCGCCGTGTTGCCTCCGCTTCTGGAACTCGGAGCCGACGTTCTCGTCCTCGTGAAGCCACAATTTGAAGTGGGAAAAGGTCAGGTGGGTAAAGGCGGGATTGTCCGCGACCCGCAGCTCCACCAGGAGGCCATCGCCAAAATTTCCCGCAAACTTCTGGAACTAGGTTTCAGCCACCTGGCTTCCGCGGAAAGCGACTTGCCGGGAGCCGAGGGCAACCGCGAGTATTTCCTGCATGCGCTTTGGCGAAAATCTGGCTAGTGCCGTTCCAACTTATTGGGGCTGTCAATTGGCGCCTTCTGCTGCTGTAGCGGCGCGGCCCCCCGGCCCAAAATAAGTAGTCACAAATAGTTGGAACGGCACTAGAATACCCCCGCGTTGATGGTAGCCTCTGTGGGGGCAACCTGCCAGGTCGCCCCTGCCGGATACAACAGCCCATGCCCATCAAAAAGATCGGAATTATCTCCAAACCGAAGAAGACCGAGATCCGGGAGATTGTGCCTCCCCTCCTCCAATGGCTCCGGGAACGCGACATCGAAGTGTTTATTGACAAGGAAACCGGATCGCTGGTGGAGACTCCTGAGAGTTGCCTGACGCGCAACGAATTGCCTGCACAGGTCGATCTCCTGGTTGTCCTGGGGGGCGATGGCACGCTACTGGCTACAGCCCGCGCGCTGAACCGCAAACCTGTGCCCATCCTGGCCGTCAACTTGGGAGGCCTGGGGTTCTTGACGGTGATTACCCGCGAGGACCTCTACCCCACCCTCGAGGCGGTGTTGCGCGGGGACTACCGCACGGAGCGACGCGTGCAGCTCGAAGGCGAGTTGATCCGCGCCGACGAAGTGATTGCTTCGTTTCTGGCTTTGAACGACGCGGTCCTGAATAAGGGAGCGATCGCGCGCATCCTGGATTTTGAGCTGCGCGTGGATGGCAAGTTCGTCTCCACTTACAAGTCCGACGGATTAATTGTTTCCACCCCCACGGGCTCGACCGCTTACTCGCTGGCTGCAGGCGGACCCATCATCGTTCCCACTGTGGAGGCCTTCATCGTCACGCCCATCTGCGCTCACACGCTGACCAACCGGCCGCTGGTTCTGCCGGATACCTCCAAGATTGAAGTGGTGGTGAAAAGCCAGCGCGAAGCCGCTTACCTCAGTGTGGACGGGCAGGTGGGCATCGCCGCCTATAGCGACGACCTCGTGTGCGTGAGAAAATCCCGCTCCTTTGTGGAATTCATCCAGCCCCTCAAGCTAGGTTATTTCGACGTTCTCCAGCAAAAACTCAAGTGGGGCGAGCGGTAGGCTAAGAACAGTTCAGCTCAGCGGGTAGACGCCGCACATTCGGACGGTCTCGTACATAGCAAGCACGTTTTCTACGGGGGTTCGAGGCTGGATATTGTGGGTCGTGTTGAAGACGAACCCTCCACCCCGGCCGAAGATTTTGACCCGTTCGCGCACCTCTTGCCTCACGTCTTCAGGCGTTCCAAACGGAAGCGTGTGTTGAGTGTCCACACCTCCACCCCAAAAGGTCAGCCGGTCGCCGTGCTTCTCCTTCAACTCCTGAGGATCCATGTGAGCAGCCGAACACTGCACGGGATTCAGGATGTCAAATCCCGCACTGATGAAATCTTCGATGAAAGCTCTGACCGAACCGCAGGAGTGGATGAACGTCTTCCAGGACGTGTTGCGGTGAATCCAGTCGTTGATCCGCCTGTGAAAAGGCATGTACAACTCCCGATATTTTTGCGGGGATATCAGCGGACCGTTTTGCATCCCGAAGTCCATGCCCGCCACGAGGGCCGCGGCAACCCGGCTCCCCACGGCTCGGTGAACTCTTTCCAGGTTCGCCAGGGCGATTTCACACTGGCGAGCTTGGAGTTCGTAAAGGAAATCGGGGCGTGTCACCACGCTTGCAAACCACTCGTCGAAGCTCCGGATCCCCTTAGGGTGCCTCAGCGAGGGGCCAGGAATTCCCGCCACGTTGCCAATATCTATCCCGCCGAAGTTCGCGAGAATCGCCTGGTCGGTCTCGGTGTAAAGGCGCTCCGCTTCCCGTTGGAAGTGCGCCAGGTCATCCTCAGAGAGCAGGGTGAAGTCCTCCAGGTTGTCTTCGACATTCAGTGGACGGTCGTCGATCGGCGTCTGACGCACGATCACGTCAAAGTAGAAGCCGCCCTTCGGCATTCGTCCACTAGGCGGGGCAGAACGGTCACCCTCGGGATAAAGAAGGATGTCGCCGTTAGGTTCAGGGTCCGTGTTAAAGCCGTCGGGGACGAGCACCGGCGTTCCGCCGAAGGTGGTCCAAAGCTTCCACCCCTCGTTCGCGAACCCGAACACGGTTGTCCTGCCTTCCAGGCTCACCACATCGATTCCCAGCACTTCCCTTAGGTCGGACTCGACTTCACCCAGCATTTGGAACGGCTCAATAACCTTGACCGGGGTTCCGGGCCTGTCCAGCCCTAATGCCTGGCGCAGCAGGTAAACCTGGTCCACGTGGATTCCCGTGACCGGTCCTCCCCCCAAGTCGATCGGAAGCCGGTCCGGCTCCTGATGATTCAAGGCTAAGCTCACACGCTCACGTGAGGTAACCATGGCATGATGTCCTTCCTCGCAAGCTATGGGTGGTGCAAACAGCTCCGGTCAGGCGCCCATCTGCCCCCGCGGCTATGCTGAATCCTCGAAGCAGTGCGTTCCCAGCGGTTTCTCTCAGACACTGCTCTACCTGCTGCCTACTGGGCTTGCTCACCGGCCATCAAGTCTGCCAACGTTTCGCGCCGGCGGATCAACTCGACGTCGCTGCCGTGGACCAGCACTTCCGCGGGGCGGGGCCGGGTGTTGTAGTTGGAAGCCAGGACATAGCCGTAGGCGCCGACGGTGAGGAGAGCGAGGAGGTCGCCGGGCTGGACGTCCGGCATTTCGCGCTCCTGGGCGAGGAAGTCCCCGGTTTCACAGAGCGGGCCTACGACGTCGGCCAGGAGTTTTTCCCTCGCACGCTCGCGGGCGGGAACAATCTGGTGATACGAGCCATAGAGCGTGGGCCGCATCAAGTCATTCATGCCCGCATCCACGACGATGAAATTCTTCTGCTGGCTGCGCTTTACGTAGAGGACGCGGGTAAGCAAGATGCCGGCATTGCCGACCAGCGCGCGACCGGGCTCGAGGATGAGCTGATAGGGCGTGTTTTGAAGCCGGGCGGCAATCCCGTGCAGCAAATGGTCGATGTCCAGAGGCTTTTCATCGGCATAGCGGATTCCATACCCGCCGCCCAGGTCAAGGAATTCGACGCGTATGCCTTCGGTGCTCAAGCGCTCGGCGACGCTCAGGATTTCATCCAGCGCCTTCAAGAACGGTTCCACGTCGAGGATCTGCGACCCGATGTGGCAGGCCACGCCCTGAATCTTCAGGTAAGGCGAACGCGCAGCGCGGCGGTAGAGGTCCAGCGCTTCCTCTTTCGGAACGCCGAATTTGTGGATGATCTGGCCCGTGGAAATGTAAGGGTGAGTTTCAGCCACTACGTCGGGGTTGACGCGGAGAGCAATCCGGGCTCGTCCTGCCCGAGCGTGCGCGCGGCTCTCGATCAATTCCAGTTCGCCCGCCGATTCCACGTTGAACATCAGGATGCCAGCCTCCAGGCCGGCGTCCACTTCCGACTGGGTTTTGCCCACGCCGGAAAAGACGATGCGATCAGGTTGCGCTCCGATGCGGAGCACCCGGGCCAGCTCCCCGCCCGAAACCACGTCGAACCCCGCCCCCGCCTGCCGCAGAAGGCTCAAGATTTTCAAGTTCGAGTTGGCCTTGACGGAATAGCAGACCAGTCCAGGGTTACGCGCCATGCGCTCCCGGAGCTCCTGAAAATTGCTCAGAATAGACGTCTGGCTGTAGACGTAGGTCGGCGTCCCGAAACGGTCCGCTAGCGATTCCGCCGGGACGTGTTCACACATGAACCGGCCGGACTCGTAGCAGAATGCCTCCATGTGTTAATCTCCGTATCCTAAGCCGCTGATTCAGAGCAAGGTAGGTAGTAGGTGGGAGGTGGCATGTGGGGCTGCCCACCTACTACCTGCCACCTGCCACCTACCTTATCGCCCACATTCACCCCGATCCCGAAGGAGGGACCTCAATAGGCGCCTTAGACCTAACGGTTCCAGAAAGATCCCACCGTGTCACGCAGAGCGATTTCAACCTCGGGATCGGGGTTCATCTTACTCTCGCCAGCAGCAGCGTCTGGTCATCGCGCCGCGGCTGCCCCTGCTCGAAGCGGCTGATCTCTTCGAAGACCAGGTCCACAATTTCTCCGGGTGGCCGGCTCGCATTCTGCCGCAACAAATTCTCGATGCGGCGCGTTCCAAACTCCTCGTGCTTCAGGTTTGCAGCCTCGACGAGGCCGTCCGAAAACATACCCAGCAAATCGCCTGACTCCAGCGTCAGTACGGTTTCTTCCTGGTAGAGGGCATGTTCGAGCAAACCCAGCGGGACTCCTTCTGCGCGGACGGAGCGACACTGGCCCTGCCGGACCAGCAGCGGCAAGGGCATTCCGGCGTTGGCCAGTCGCAGCGTCTTGACCTTAGGTTCCCAGACGCCATAAGTCAGGGTAACGAAGTGCCCTTCAATCTTCCTTTCCAAAAGGATCTGATTGAGTCGGTTCAGCAACTCGGGAGGAGAGAGCTTTTGCGGAGCCAGGCTGCGGAGGATGCCAGTGACCATGGCCGCATAGAGCGCCGCCGGCGCCCCCTTGCCGCTGACATCCCCGATCACCAGGACGTGGCGGTCTCTCCTATAGATTAGGAAGTCGTAGAGGTCGCCTCCCAGCGCGTGAGCGGGCTGAAAACGCCCGCGAACCTCCAAACCGGGAATCGCCGGAGACAGGTCCGGCATAAGGTGCATCTGGATTTCCTGCGCGCGCTGCAGGTCGCGCTCCAGGCGCGCCTCACTGCGCGTCACGCGTTCGAATAGCAGCGCATTTTCCGTGGCAATGGCAATCTGCGGGGCCAGCGTGGAGAAGATCCGGACATGCTCCTCGGTGAAGTAGTTCGCCTGGGGGCTCTCAAGGTCCACTACCCCGATCACACGGCCGCGGTAAATAAGCGGAACCGCCATCTCCGAGCGCGTTTCCGGATTCACGGATATGTAGCGCGGGTCCTTGGAGACGTCGGGGACCACCACGGTCTCGCGGCGGCTGGCGGCCGCCCCCACAATCCCCTGGCCGTATCCAACTGTGTACTTCTCGGGCATGCGCTCGTCCTGCTTCAGGGAAATCACCGCGTCGAAGGTCCGGGCGTGCTCGTCGGCGAGCAAAATACTGAACCGGTGATAATCGACGAGGCGTTTGGTGAGCGTCCCGATTTTGCGGAGCAACTCGTTCAGGACGAGGACGGAGCTCAACTCGCGGCTGATCTCATTGAGCAGGTGCAGCGTGCGCGCCTGACGCACGCTCCGGCGGTAGAGCCGCGCGTTTTCCAGGGCAATGGCCATGCGGCTGGCGAGGAATTCCAGCAGGCTCACGTGCGGCTCGTTGAAGAAATCCGCCCAGGGTACTTCCAGGTCCAGGACCCCGATCACGCGGTGCTGGAAAATGAGCGGAACCGCCAGTTCCGCACGGATGGAGGGCAGGGAAGGAATGTAACTGGGCTCGTTGAGCACATCGTTCACAAGGACGGAGCGGCGCAGTTGAGCGGCCCGTCCCACGATGCCTTCGCCCACCTTGATTCGCAGGTTCCGCACCACCTCCGGGTGGCCGATGCTAAAGCGAACTCGCAACTCCTGGGCCTTCTCGCTTAAGAGGAGAATGGCGAAGACCTCGTAATCGATGGCGCGCTTCACGATCTCGGCAATGCGCTGCATCAGTTCGTCGAGGTCCAACGTGGACGTGATCTGCTCGCTGACCTCGAGCACCAGGGTGAGCAGCTCGGTCAACTCCAGAGGGCGCGCTGCGGATTTGGTTATGTCAGCCATTCGCTAAACGGTCGTCGAGAAGCTGGCACCTCTGCTTGGCGTTCAGAACTCGCGGTGAAGCCCCAATTCTAACACACGCCTACTTCCCGGTTCGGGCGCTGGCGGGCCTTGCGTCGGCGCGATGCAGCTTGCAGGGATTCACCGCGGCGAACCGCGCGCCCGGGTTACAATGGGGGAGGACATGGACCGCAAGAGGTTCCAGGAGCTGGTGGAACAGGCCTTCGCGCAACTGCCCGAGGTCTTCCGCAAGAAACTGACTAACGTCGCCATTATTGTAGAAGACCTGCCGCCGCGAGATATGACTGAACAGGGCCTGTTGCTAGGCCTGTTTCACGGCATCCCGGGAACCGAAAAAAGCGTGTTTGCCTCGAACCCGCCTGACCGGATCTATCTCTATCAAAGAAATATCGAGGCTGTGTGCACAACCGAAGAAGAGGTCCGCCGGCAAATCCGCGCGACGCTGCGGCACGAGGTCGGCCACTTTTTCGGTCTTAGCGAGGACGAATTGCGGGATGTGTGAGACGTCCAGGCTTCGTATTCAGGCCACCGGGCCATCTGTGGCGGGACGCGCGGGTCGCCCCGGAGCGGTCAGTCCTCTGCGAAGAACCGTTTCTTAATTGCCTCGCTCACAGGCACGTCAGGTCCGGAGAGGAGCGTATCCGGTTGGCGGCTGGGATCGTGGGCGATCAAAGGCAGCGCTCGTGCACGGCGAGCGTCTGCCTGCGGTCCCGTTTCCAGATAAAATTCCGTGAACCATTGGTTGGCGACATGAACCACGCCAGAGTGACGGTCGTGCTCCGCGGCGTAGGCGTGACCGGCAGCGTCCCAATCTTCTGTGGCCAGCAGTTGTGAGCTTGAGAATATGAGCGGGAATCTCCGGGTCTCTACGCCAAAGCCATATGCCCGCCACTCTGTCGCGTCGAGCTCAGCAGGGGAGCGCGGACTTCTCCCGTAGGTGCGCGGCCCTTTCCGGGTCATCGCAGACTGTGCGCCGTCACGAACAGCCGTGCGCTGATCGAAACAGGATTCCCGAATCTTGTCCGGTGTGCGGATTCCTCTGACAGAGGCGGCTCCACGGCCGACCCGACCTCAGGCATCCCCCCTTTTGGCAGAGCGCGGACTCCGTGGATGTGGGAGCTATGCCCACTTCTTGCCCAGGTTGTCCAGGTCGGCTTTGGCCAAGTCTTCCGGCGTCATCACAATATGGAACTCGCAATCCGCGTTGAACGTGAGGAACCATGGTTCCGCAAACATCGGGATCTTGGACGGGTCACCCACATTGACGATCATGATTGCCCCACGGCGGCCCTGCAATTCCGTGAAGTAGACCGCCTCCGGCTTCAGCTCATCGAGAATGCGCTGAATTTTCTTTCCTACAGTGCCGTCCCTCACCGCGGCATTGAATGGTTCGTGCGGCAACTTGATATACAAAAGCACTCGCATCTGCGTCTCCTCCAGTCAATCAATGGTAGTTTGGTCTTACTGACCAAGCCGGTGCCGTCCCGCGAAAGACCCGTTTCGGGCAACGTAAGACAAAGCAGCCGCGGCCGACACCTGCGTGTGGACCGTCCCGGTCTTGACTTCCTTGTGCTCGGATAACCCAAGCCCTGCAGCTTCCATTAAACCATCGTTCAACCTGCCCGTCAAGCAGGCAGCGCGGACCTCTTCTTTACGCCGCGCGCATGGCGGGCCAGAAGAGGCCGCGGCGACCTCCCGCGGGAGGGGCGCAAGGCCTCTCTTCTACCAAGACCGCATACGCACATTTCCGCGCTTTCTGGGTGCCGCAGAGTGGCATGAGCGACTATAATCGCGGTTGCTCGTCCAATAGGGGGATTCATGCTCACCCAACCGCCTTCTGCGGGGCGTGAGAGAGGCCCGAAGAGGCTGGCCGCCATCTTAGCAGTCCCGGGACTGACAGCAGTCCTGCTGCTCTCGTCCGTGCACGCTTGGCCCCAGGCGCCCGTGCGGGCCTTTACCGACGAGATCAGCTACAATGTCGGTGATAAAGTTTCGCTGAACATCGTCTTTCCCGGTTCTGACAGGGTCCTTCCGGCATCTGCCTTTCTGGTAACGCTCCGCTATGCGGGTGAAGATCGACCCGTGTTCGGCCAGGTCGCGCTCTCCCCGCCGAGCATTGCCTCCGGGCCCGAGCGCTCGACGGGGTATTATCCATTGTGGCAAGTCCCCGCCGATGCTCGGACCGGCCGCTATGAAATCGATCTGGTGGCGCGCGATTCAGAATCTCGGCAGGTGGTCCTTGATTTGCCGCGCGCTGCTTCCTTCACTGTGCATCGCAAGCTGGTGCAAATCGTCTCCGTCGAGGTCGGCCAGTCCTTCTATACCTCAGGTGATGGAATCGGTTGTGTCGCGAAGCTTGAAAACCTCAGCGACCGCGCTCTCCAGGGACTTCGTGTCGAATTCTCCGAGCGTTACTGGCCGTGGATCGCGCAGCAGACCGAGCGGGTGGGGATGAACATCGAGACGCTGCACGGCGACCTCGCACTCAAGCCGCATGAGCGGGTGAGCGTGGCTTCCTCCCACTGCGCCGTGGCCAAGAGTGTCAGTCAGCCTGCCATCCAGCAATTTGCCGTGGTGGTGTGGGACCGCGGCCGCAAGGAGGTTTACGACATTGCCATCGGCCAACTGGTGTTCGTCCATCCTCCCGGAGTAGAGACGCCGCAACCCTATCCCCCGCCGTTCATGTATTCCGACCTCAACGCGGTGAATCCCGCCGCCTACCGCAACTTCCTCACTCCAGGCGCGGATTCAGGCGCCATCGTATTCGACCACGAACACACGATGTTTCCCTTGGGGGGTGACGCCACGGTGCATTTCACCGTGCGCAACCCTACCGAGTGGCCCTGGAACGGCGTGACCATCCGCGCGCGGCTGCGGGCTCTGGGCAGGGCAGGATTCGAGGAAAAGGTCCTGGCGCAGAATGTTGACCTGACACGCGAGGGCCCCGTTCTTAAAGAAGAGGTAACCTTCAAGATCCCCGAAGGCCCGCCCGCTCCATTCGGCGTCCAAGTTGAGCTGCTGAATCCGGCCGGCCAAGTATTTGCGGAAAACCTTCTGGAGATTGCCGCCAATCCCCTGCCGAAATCCATCCTGATCTTTTGCGCCCACGAGGACGATGAGATGGCCCACGCGGGCATCATCCGCGCCGCGGTCGAAAACCGCATTCCGCTGCGCGTGGTCTACTTCACCAGCGGTGACGCCGGCTCCTGCGATCGCTACTACGAGCATTCCTGCCACGCCGCTGAGGCTTTGAACTTTGGCGCTTTGCGGATGGAGGAAGCGCGCCGGGCGCTGGGGCATCTGGGCGTGCCGCGCGAAGCCATCTACTTCCTCGGCCTGCCCGATGGAGGCTCGGGCCGGATTTGGTTCCGCCACCCGGAGCCTTCTGACCCTTATCTCGCCGTGCTCCTGGCCAGCGACCACGCACCCTACGAAGGCCTGGTCCGGCCGAACCTCCCCTATGCGCGCAAATCAGTAGTGGAAACAGTGAAGGAGGTGATCAGGAAATTCCAACCGCAAGTCATCATCACCGCCCATCCGCCCGCCGAAGGCCACATCGACCACATCGTGAACAGCTACTTTGTGGTGAAGGCGCTCCAGGAATTGTCGCGCGAGGGCGCGCTCCCGCCCGGCCTCGAATTGCGCGTGGACCGGATCTACGACCCCAAAGCCCACCCTTCCACGCCCTACCAGTACGCGGAGCATTCTTTCGCCATCTCTGGCGAGGCTGCGGCCCGTGCTCAGGAAGCCGGATGGTATTACCAGTCGCAGAACGGGAACCGCTCCCAGGGCAACTTGCGGAGCTTTAGCCAACTCCCCCGCGCACAGATCTACCGCGTGGTGCTAGATTGGAAGGAGCACGAAGGATGGAACGAGAACGATTGAATCATCGGGTGATCGGGCCATTGAGTTATTGAGTGATTTGGTGATCTGGTGATTGACCGGATGCCATGAATCTTTTTGGTCCTCAATCACACAATCACTCAATCGCTAAATCACCCGATGACCCGATCTTCTTATGCCTGATCAACGCGAACTCCCGCTCACGCCGCCGCAGCCCCACACGGGCGAGGAGCCTTTTCCCTGTCCAGCCTGCGGGCAAATGCTGGCGCCCGCCTGCCGCGTCTGCGTGGCGTGTAAGGAACCCGTCGACCCAAGCAAGATCCTCAGGCCGCAGGCCACGGTATGGGTCGCCTCGCTACGTGAACCGGAGTCCTTACCGCGCGCCCGGGAACTCGTCAGGTTTCCTTGGCGCATCTTTTTTCTGGTTTTCGCGATCTGGCTAGTGGCCGCCTCCGTGGTGCAGCAACTCTTGGGCCCAGTGCAAAGCGAGTCGGTGCTGATAGGCATTCAGATCCTCTCCTCCGTTTGGGTCTTTTACGAGGCACAACAAAAGGGCCTGCCCAAACCCTGGAGGTGGGGTCTGGGTGTGTTCCTGCTTTGGCTCATCTTCTTCCCGTGGTATCTCGCGCGGCGGAATAAGCGTGAGGCAGCTTGCCCGTTCGTAGAAGGGCCGGTAGGCCGCCGGGTGCCCGCCCTGCTCTTCGTCCTGCTCCTCGTTATCCTGTTCCTACTCATCAAAGGCCCGCCGCCGCGATAGAAGGCAGTAAGCAGAGGGCAGTAGGCAGTAGGCGCTTGCGGCGAAACATCGATCCCGCAGACGCGGGATCGATCTTGTGCAGCGCCTTTTGCCCGTTCCCGGCTGCTGCGTGAGGAACCACTTTTTCTGAGCGAAGTCTCAGAAAAAGCGTAGGCCCTTATGAGTGGGATCGTGACTCTTCCTGGCAGGATATTTTCGACCACGTCACACGAGCCCTTTATCTATGCGGCTCCGACGGCAGTTTGAAAATCTCCCAACTTGGCCTGCCGGACTGCCGACTGCCGACCACCTACTTTCCTGTTTGGCTCCGGCTGGTCCGGGTCAGGGACGGGGGGTGTAAATACTTGCCCGCGGCGGGGCTAACCTGGAGGCCCGTTGGGTTCCCAAGGCGCATCGGGATCGAAGGCCCGCCGTATCATGGTCGCCACTTCGCGCATTCGCTTGGACGAGAGCGCGCGTGGCGAGCGTTGCCTGAGCCGAGATTTCTTCACCGTAGTGATGAAGTGGCCCTTCAAGTACGAAGCGGCAGGCAGGCCGGTCTCGCCCGGCTCAAATCTCAGCGTCGTCGGCCCCTCCGCCCCGGCGCTCCCAAAAGGCACGATCAAGACGCTGTCCACGCGCTCACTGGTGTTCCGGGCGTCAATGGAGACAACTAACACCCAGTGCGTCTTGGGTGGATCGCCCAAGTCAGCGGTCCAAATCTCTCCGCGGTGTGGAGTCGGGTTAGTAGCGGTCAAAGTCGATCTCGCTGCCACTCTGGTCGAGGGCGACTTCCAGACGGGATTCCTCCCGCAGGGCCTCGGGCGTCAAGCCTGCGAAGTATGCTGCCGTGGCCTGTTCAAGTCTTGCCCGTTGCTCGGCCCGGCGTAGCCGTGCCAGGGCAAGGTCCAGAGCTTCCGCCAGGCTGCGCGCTTTGCCCATCGCCACCAGGCGCCTGAGGTAGGCGTAGCTTTCGGTAGCAACTGTGGTCGAAATCTTCTGCCGACGGGCCATAATTCTCCTCGCAGGACACTCTACCAGATATCTGTGCTGCTCTCAAGCAGACATATGCACCTATAAATGGAGGATAGGCTGACACGCAATCGACATCGGTTTTTCAGTGAGTTACGGAGGCCTACTCGTGCTGCTTACTGCCTGCTTGCGTGCGCCACCCGCAAGGCCGCCACTATGTGGCCAGGGCGCCCTGGGATGCCTGACAGATGTAAACTTCAGCCTTCAGGCCCAAGGCCTTCTGATAGCCCTCTTGGACCGCTTCCGCAAAGGCCTCGGCCGCGTCCTGGCGGACCAGGTTGACCGTGCAACCGCCAAAGCCCGCGCCGGTCATGCGGGCTCCCAGCACGCCTGGTTGTTTCCAGGCAACTTCCACCAGCGCGTCCAGCTCTCGGGAGCTGACCTCGTAGTCGTCGCGCAGGCTTTCGTGCGAGGCGTTCATCAATTCTCCGAAGCGTTCGATGTCTCCGGCTTCGAGTACCCTGACGGCCTCCATCGTCCGCTGGTTCTCCGTCACCACATGGCGCGCGCGCCGCAGGAGGAGTTCGCTGAGCGCGGAGCGGGCGGCCTCGAGGTCCAAGGGCTCCACGTCCCGGAGTGAGTGGACGGCCAACCCGGTGCTGGCAATCTGGGCCACCGCCTGCCGGCACTGTTTCAGCCGCACCTCGTATTCCGACTGCGCCAGGGTGCGCTTCACCCCGGAGTTGCAGACCACGATATTGACGTCGCTGCGCAGCGGGACATGGCGGTACGTGAGGTCGCGGCAATCGAGAAAGAGCGCGTGGCCCCGCCGGCCGAGCGCGGAAATAAACTGGTCCATGATGCCGCAAGGCACGCCCACAAACTCGTTCTCCGCCCGGCGCGCCAACTTGATCACGTAGATGGGATCGAGTCCCAGGTTCAGGAGCTTGTTCCAGAAAGCCGCAGCACCCACTTCCACGGCGGCGGAAGAACTGAGGCCAGCCTCGCGCGGGACGTCCCCGCCTAAAACCACCTCGGCGCCCGAAAGCTGATGGCCGTCTTCCCCGAGGAATTTGGAAACGCCGCGCAGATAATTGCTCCACGCGTGCTTCCCGTCTTTGGCGATGTCGTCCAGGCTGAACTCGACCGAGTCCTGGAAATCCACTGAGCACGCACGCACCTGGCGATCGGCGCGCCGGCGGCCCGCGTACGCGATAGTCCGGTCGATGGCCGCGGGCAGAACGAAGCCGTCGTTGTAATCGGTGTGCTCACCAATGAGATTGACGCGCCCCGGAGCGCGCACCACCACCTCCGGCGGAGCGCCGAAGATCTTGCGGAATGCGTCTTCGATCATGAATTCGCCTCAGAGTAAGCAGTAAGCAGAAGGCAGAAGGCGTTGTTCTCGGGCACGTGCAGCTTATCGCCTCACCAAAAGAAAGTAGGCAGAAAGCAGCACTACCCCGTCATTGGAGAAGATGGCGCGAAGCTCTCGGGATGTTCCATCATACTGTGTAACATCCTCCCGATCCCCTCATGCCGAACCTTTTCACCACCAAGGCACAAAGGCACCAAGAAATCACAGGGCGATTCGCTGGATCCCTTGCTTTATTAATGCACTATTAAAGTTCACCAGCAAACCGAGCCGGTGGCCAGAGAGTTTGAGGTAAGTCAGCACCTGCGCTTTGTGAAGGGGGAGCAACGTCTCCACAGCCTTGAGTTCCACCACGACTCGGTTTTCCACGACCAAGTCCAGCCGCAGTCCGGAGTCCAGGCGAACGTTGTCGTACACCACTGGCAGTAAGACTTGCCGTTCCACCTTCAATCCCCGCTTCCTAAGCTCGTGCAAGAGGCAAACCTCATAGACGCCTTCCAACAGACCCGGCCCCAGCGTCGAGTGCACCGCAAAGGCAGCATCCACGATCTTCGTTGCAACTTCGTCAATTTCCTTGGGGATGGGTTCTCTTGGTGCCTTGGTGTCTTGGTGGTTCATCGTGTTCGCGGAATCCCTTCCCTTGTGTTTCAGTCGCGTTCATTGGCAAGATCCTTCAATCATCACGGTACCCCGCCTAGAAGGCAGAAGGCAGAAGGCAGAAAGCAGTCATCGCTCAAGCGTCACTTTGTCATACGGGGCTTTGGCAGTTCTCTTATATCCGAGTCCGGCCTCCCACCGTCTTCCCAGTCTGTCGTCTCCGAAGAGCAACCGATCAGTGCGAGAAACAGAGTAGGTAAGAGCGCCAGAGTCATTCTTCGCATTTTGTGCCTGCTTCGTTAATTTGGCTTGCCTGCCGACTGCACTGAAGGTTGCGGCGTTGTCCAGCGTGAGAACTGCCTGCGAGTGTGCGGTCCACCCATGAGGAGCAGCCGTCCTCGCCCCCCTCCTGTCTTCTGCCTTCTGCTTACTGCCTACTGCTTTCTGCCTACTTCCCTTCGCCTGCTGCCAATTCCTCCCGCTGCACAGGCGGGACTGCCCGCAATTCCGCGGCCTTCTCCTCCGCCAGCGAATCGTTCAAGAACGTCCCGGCGCCCGACTCCACGCTGGCCAGGTATTTCAACTTGTCCTTGCTGCGGTGGGGCGGATAAAACTCGATGTGGAAATGGAAATAGGGAAACTTCCCTCGGGTCGGCGCCTGGTGGAGCAGCATCATGTAAGGGAACGACATCTGAAACAGGTTATCGTATTTCCGCGTGACCCACTTCAGGATTTCGGCCAGCGCGCGTTCCTCGGCCGGCCGGAACCTGTCCAGCGCGCCCACGTGACGGCGCGGGAAGATATGGACCTCGTAAGGCCAGCGCGCATAGAAGGGAATGAAAGCGGTAAAGGCGCCGTTTTCCGCGATGATGCGCCGTCCGTCGTGGCGCTCTTTTTTCAGGATGTCGCAGAACAAGCAGCGTTGGCGGGCGCGCTGATGGGCGCGGGCGGCGGCCAGTTCCTTCTCCAGGCGCGGCGGGATAAGGGGGAAAGCATAGATTTGCCCGTGGGGATGGGGCATGGTGACGCCGATCACGGCTCCCTTGTTTTCAAAGATCAAAACATAGCGAATGCCGCGCAGGGCCTTGAGTTCGGTAAACCTCCGGCGCCAGAGCTGCACCAGCTTCGTCAGGTGGTCCAGCGGAAGTTGCGGCAGAGAAATGTTATGGTCCGGGTGGTAGAGGACGACGTCGCATTTGCCGTGCGCAGGGCGAACCTTATAGAAGTCGTCGCCCGCGATCGCGGGCGCCAGCGCCGGGATCGAGAAGGCGGGGAAATCGTTAGAGTAGATGTAAACGTCGTAGTTATCCGGAACGCGGCCTGAGCCTGGACAGAAGGGACACCAGTCCTCCGGCATCAGGGGGCGCTCCTGGCGGTGGGAGGCTGTAGAGACCCATTCGCGAACCGTGGGATTCCAGCGGAGTTCCGTCATGGCTGAGCTCGCCGCGAGGCCCGGAAGGCCAGAGCCCCCATGAACAGGCCGAAAACCAGCAGCGCCAGTCCCCACCAGAAATCGATATCCACCTGGATCGTGCCTCCAGGGATGTTGGGGTGGATTATGACGCCGTAAAGGATCAGGATGACGCCATAAATCACAAAGATAATTCCAATCGGCCAGCGGATGTCCAATCCCATAGTCTTTACCAGAAAAGAATATTCAGAACCGTGCAAAGCCCCAGGACACCGAGCGCGATGTAGCCGGGCCGTTCGTACCAAGGAAGATCCTGGTTGCGCGGCTTGGGCGTCAAGCCGTAAACCAGACCGACCAGCTCCGATTCTTTCCTCGGCTCGGTAAACATCGTCACCACCACGGTCACCACAAAGCAAACCGAAAACGCCCAGATGGCCTGGTAAAAGTTTGCCGCCATGTCGCTCGTATAGTGGACGACCTTGAAATGATGAAGCAGCCAGTGGGCGCACGCGGCGAGAATGCCGCACAACAGTCCCCAAAAACCCGCGTGCGCACTGGTGCGCTTCCAGAACATCCCCAGCAGGAATGTCCCGAAGAGCGGCGCGTTGAAGAAGGCGAAGAGCAGTTGGAGATAGTCCATGAGGTTGTTGAACCTCAGGACGATGAAGGCCGTGCCAATCCCCACGGCCACGGCGAAAACGGTGGCGTACTTCCCCATCTTCAGGTAGTGCCCGTCGGGCTTGCCGGGGTTGACGTGGGTTTCGTAGATATCGAACGTCCAGACGGTGTTGAAAGCCGTGACATTCCCGGCCATGCCGGACATGAAGCTGGCCAGCAGCGCCGTCAGGCCGATGCCCAGCAGTCCGGACGGATAGAAGCTCCCCAGCATCACGGGCAGCGCATAGTTGAAGTTCGGCGGGTCGCCGAAGAGCTGTTTGACGTTCGGAAGGGCGATCGCGACCAGGCCCGGCACGATCACCAGAAGGGGGAAAAACATCTTCGGAATCGCGGCCACGAGCGGCGTCCGCTGCGCCGCGGCCATATCTTTCGCCGCCATCGCCCGCTGCACCACCAGGAAATCCGTGCACCAGTACCCGAACGAGAGCACGAACCCCAGGCCGAAGATCGTCCCGATCCAGTCCACCCCCACCGGGTTCTGGCCCGCGGACCAGATGTTCGCCCAGGTATGCGCATAGGCGGCAGGGAGCTTCTGCTCGAGCCCGGCAAATCCCCCCACCGCTTTCAACCCCAGGATCGCCAGGGGCAGAAAACCGAAAACGATCAGGAAGAATTGCAGGACTTCGTTATAGATCGAGGAGGTGAGCCCGCCGAGGTAGATGTAAATCATCACTACGACGGCCGAGAGGGCCACGCTCGCCCAGAACGGCCAATACAACAGGCGCTCGAATAGGATGGCCATTGCGTACAGGTCGATGCCCGAAACCAGCAACGTCATGGCCGCGAAGCACAGGGCATTCAGGGTTCGCGTCTTCTCGTCGTAACGCTTGCGGAGGAATTCCGGCACGCTGCGCGCCTTGCTGCCGTAATAGAACGGCATCATGAAAACGCCCACAAAGCACATGGCGGGCATGGCCGCCAGCCAGTAAAAGTGATTGACAAACATCCCGTACTTGGCCGCATTGGCGGCGTGGCCCATTACTTCCAGCGCGCCGAGATTCGCCGACATGAACGCCAGACCCGTGATCCAGCCCGGAATCGATCGCCCCGAAAGGAAGAAATCCTCGCTGGTTTTCATGCGCCCGCGCAGCGCGAAGCCAATGCCCAGGACAAAGGCAAAGTAAATGACGATGATGGCGTAATCGACCAGGTGTAAGTGCATAGAAAGTCGCCAACCCGCGGATACTTACCACAACCAAAATAAAAAGTAAACGCGCGCGTGCGAAACGCGGCTTTTCCCCTGACGATCAGCTACCAAGGTTCGGATCCTTGCGCCAGGTCGCAGCCCGTGGCCACCGCCGCGTTGGGCCATCAACCGATGTCTTCCCGCGGACATTCACACTGGGTACGCTCTCCTCAGAATCCGATCTTCGCGTTCACCGCCCCTAGATTGAGCAAGAATCTCAGATGCAAGCGGTGATCGGTCGCATCCCAAGAGGATGTTTCCAAGGCGCCTGCGGGTGTCACAGAGATTTGACGTGGTTTTTCGGGCACCCAAAGATCGAGGACCTGGGTCTTCTCTGGCCTGCCATTAAGGTGCGCCCATAGCGCATCGTTGGCCTGCTGGATTATCAAATAGCTGTTGACACCCACGCGACCCGCAAGCTTCGTAATCCTTCCGGCCATGGGGACATTGAAGGCCTGGTCCACATCCCAGTTCTCCCGGCTGTTCATGATGATCACCCGGTCGTCCAGGCGCACGACCCAGGCATCCCCCGAGTTCGGATTCGGGTATCGCTCGTTCAGATACCTTCGGGCTTCTTCTCCGCTGGAAAACTCTTGGGCGTGCATTCGGTCAGGAAAGGAGTCCAGAATCGCCGCCGGTGTCGATTTGGATAAGATGGGAAGCCAGAAGTATCTACTTCGAATGGGGATCATTTCGAAGGGATGCTCGAGACCGTACGCGGCGTCGTAAAGCGCATGCAGGGTCCCGTAGTCCAATGACCAAGGCGAGTCGGAAGTATCCGCCACGTAAACGCTGCGGATCTTGTGCAAGACCTGTTCTCGGGTAGGAATCCAGCGCCGCCTGATCATCTCCGAAAGCAGGGGGAAGGTTACCTGCTGAGAGGTTTGAGAAAGGCTGCCCGCTCTTCCCCAAACATCATCGGGAGGCTCAAACGAATAGACGCTCGCCCCGCCGGAAAGTCCTAGCAGAACCATCTGCCCGTAGAAGGCCCGAGGATAGTCCGCCATCTCCCCTTCCTTGAACCAACCTTGCTGGTTCAGCTTCCCGAAGCCCGCTTCGTACCAATACCATCGCTCCGGCTGGACTCCCCAGTTGTCAACCCCTCTGCTCACCCAGAGTCCGAGGACCGCGTCGTGAGCCGAATAGGGGGTCAGGGCGCCATTCATCTTCCAGAGGGGGATAAAGTACTGCCGGTACTTCCGCATGGTCTCCACCAGCTTCTCGTTCAGGCCAACATCAATCCAAAGATTTCTGCCCCAGTGTCCATCGGCCCACAGAACCATCCTCCCGTATTCCGCCGCCAGCGGAATGAGCCGCCGCGCGTAATCCATCATGATCCGGTTGTTAGTTGGCGATACACGAAAAGCTTGCTCGCAAATGTAAACACCTTTCACCACCGGAAAGTTCGAAAAGATCGCCTCGATTTCTGCGAGCGAAATACGCGAAGACACCGGTCCGTAGTAATCGTGGGGGCCCGAGGCTTGGAACACCAGCGGGACGTGATGCTCCTGTGCCACCTGAAGCACCTTCTGCAATTCTTCTGTGGGGAGCACCTCAATCCTGAAAACCACGTAGGCCTTCAGCTCCGTGGGGAGGGAGTTCCACTGATCGACCAGACGCTGGGCATCGGCCATAACAACAATCAGGGGATGCGCCGCGCCCACGGACAATAGAGGAGGCCGCGGGCCTGCGGCCTCCTTCACCGTAAATGTGCCCGTCTCCGACCAGTCACCCGACTGGCCCGCGACGTTGATGGCACGGACGCGCCAGAACCATTTTCCTGGCGGCAAGAGTTCCTCGTCCCCAGGGAGATAAGGCAACTTGTCGGCAAGATACGGTGGCCTCACCTCAAAAGATTTGCTACCCGAAAAATCCGCAACTCTTGAGACCTCAAGCTGGTAGGCGACGGCGTTCGGCATCTGGTACCAGCAGAAATGGAGGGCCATCGGACTGAGGACAAATCCGTTGGCTGGAGCGGATAGTCTCGGGGGCGCGGGTTTCGCGACGCTCAGGCGGACCGCTTCCAGGTTGCCGAATTCAATCCAATCGTCCTTGTGCCCGTCCAAAACAATCATCAAGCGGAACTTTACCTTGCCGCTCCATCCCGTCAGCTTTTTCAGCGCGACGATGAACCCGCCCTCTTCGGCAAATTTATCAAGGAGGCGGATGGCTCGTTTTTCGTCAAGAGCAGGCGACTCACTCCTTTCGACCGCGATGGCCCACCGCATCCGGGGAAAAGATTGTGCCGTACGAACCAACATTATCGGGAACTCGTCGACATCCAGTTCGACAGATTTCCAGACCAATGCATGACCGCCTTGGACGAGCGATATGCGGCCATCTGAACGCACCTTGATCGGACCTTGCACCTGCCAACCTTTCTGGGGAACAAAGTCGACCCCAGATGCGCCCATTCTTGCTGCTTCTTGCGGGCGGCCACTAAACCCGGAACCACAGAACACCAAGCACAACAAAGCGATGAGCCGCAGCATCGCTGAGTCCCTTAAGTTAAGCATGTCCCATGTCCTCCCTGAATCTCGCTCATCAAGCGCTCTGAGGTTGCTCGGACGATATCATGCCACGAACGGGCATCCGCGGACTCGCGTTGTGATGGAAAATCTTGCCTTCCGCCGGCTACCTCACTGTCGACGTCAGTGTTGCGGTGTGGCGCGGGACAGCGGATTCCCCACCCTGCGCGCTCGCTGACTTGTCGGTGACCGCGGTCGTACACGTGTCTGCCGGTGTTCAGCAGGGCAGATCTGGTCATGGGCCGGCCCCCGCCACCGCAACCCGACGCCCGAGGTACGAAACGCAATGTCGCGGATGTTTGCCACTCGCTCCGTTCGCGCGCATGGCGGAAGGCGCCATGGATGTGCTCTCCCCTCAGTACAGAGCAGGGAAAACCGTTGACTTTCACCTACCGCCCGACCCAGCATAGGCGTGCAAGCAGGGTCTTCGAATGCCGGTGTACCGCGTTGGGCGAGCAATGAGGCTCCTGCCAGGCACATCGGCGGTCGCAGGAAACCGGCCTCATATGGTCTTGTCGGCGCGCAGGGGCAGGAAGGGAGATAACCCACCTTGAGTGAAATTCAACACAATGCCCGCGGTGCTTCAGTTCTCAGTCGGAGGCGTTTCTTGCAGTCCGGCAGACTGGCTGCGATGATCGGAAGCTCGGTGGCTCTCGCCGTGCCTGCGTTGGGCCGTCTGGGAAAAACTTCCGCGCCGGAGGTGAAGCCCTTCGAGCTGGACGAGATCACCATCGCGGCGCTCCAGGACGGCATGAAGTCCGGAAGATTTACGGCGCGCTCCCTCACGGAAAAGTATCTGGCGCGCATCGAGCTTATCGACAAGCAGGGGCCCGCCGTAAACTCCCTTCTTCAAATTAATCCGGACGCACTGGCCATCGCCGCGGACCTGGACCAGGAGCGCAGGGCCAAAGGTCCACGCGGGCCATTGCACGGCATCCCCATCGTGATCAAGGACAATATCAACACTCACGATCGCATGACCACCACTGCCGGCTCCCTGGCGCTTGCCGGGTCGATCCCCAGGCGAGACGCCTTCGTGGCGCAAAAACTCCGCGCCGCCGGGGCGGTCATCCTGGGCAAAACCAATCTGAGCGAGTGGGCCAATTTCCGCTCCAGCCATTCGACCAGCGGCTGGAGCGCTCGCGGAGGGCTTACGCGGAATCCCTACGCCCTGGACCGCAATCCCTGCGGCTCAAGTTCCGGATCGGGGGTGGCGGTGGCAGCGAACCTCTGCGCGGCGGCCCTGGGCACCGAAACCGACGGATCGATTGTCTGCCCGTCGTCGGCTAACGGGATCGTGGGGATCAAGCCGACCCTGGGTCTCGTGAGCCGCGCCGGCATCATTCCCATTGCGCACAGCCAGGACACCGCCGGCCCGATGGCCCGCACCGTGGCGGACGCAGCGGCCCTCCTCGGCGCGCTGACCGGCGTCGATCCCGAGGACCGCGCGACAGACGAGAGTCGCCGCCAGGCGCTCTCCGACTACACTCAGTTTCTCGATCCCGGGGGCCTGCGCGGCGCCAGGATCGGCGTAGCACGCCGGTTTTTCAGCTTCAGCGAGGCTGTAGACCGGGTGATGAACGCGGCCCTCGAGGAAATGAAGCGCTACGGCGCGGTGATTGTTGACCCTGCCGACTCCGAAACCAAGGAAAAGCTCGACGATTCCGAAATGCAGGTTCTCCTCTACGAATTCAAGGCCGATTTAAACTTGTATCTCGCTGCGCTCGGCCCCGGCGCGCCGGTGCACTCGCTCAAAGAGATCATCCAGTTCAACGAGCGCAACCGGGAAAAAGAGATGCCCTACTTCGGACAGGACCTGTTTCTCAAGGCGGAAGCGAAGGGCCCGCTTACCAGCAAGGAATACCTGGACGCGTTGGAAAAGAATCACCGCGTCGCCCAAACGGAGGGTATCGATGCGGTTTTGGCCAAGTTCCATCTGGATGCCCTGGTGGCCCCCACCGGAGGACCGCCCTGTGTCACCGACTTGGTGGATGGTGACCACGACACCGGCGGGAGCTCGACCCCCGCCGCGGTGGCCGGATATCCCAACATCAGCGTTCCGGCGGGATTCATCTTCGGCCTTCCGGTGGGCATTTCCTTCTTCGGCAGGGCGTACAGCGAGCCAACCCTCATAAGGATAGCCTACGCTTTCGCGCAGGCCACTCGGCACCGCCGGCCGCCGCGCTTCCTGTCGACTGCGGATTTGAGCGTGTAAGCGGCAGCCATGCGCTGGTGTTTGTCCAGTGGCGCTTTCCTCAAAAGACTACGACCGTAACCAGACTGGCTCGGCTGGCGAATCGCCTCGATGTCGCGCGGCGAAAACAGGAAAAACTTCTAGCGCTGCGGCGCGAACAGTTGCTCGGCCTACAAAGCTAGCACGGATGCTTCAGGAATAATCCGGGGTAGGCGGACCAGGTGAGGCGCAGCAAGAAGTTCTGCCGGAACGTGACTTCACTTATCACGTTTGGATTAGTTTATGCTCAGCGTCACCGTCGTCGTGTGGGTCAATGCAACGGTGTTCCCGCCGCTGGGACTCGCAAGCTTACCTGTAATTGTAATGCCATAGCTTCCTGCCGGTGTGCCCGTGGGCTGGGCCGGCTGCGGGATACTCCCTCCACTGCCTCCTCCGCAGGAGCACCACAGCAGGACGAAGGCGAGTTTGGCGACGAAGGCTCCGGCGGCCCGCCCTCCGGCGCCCGCAGGGCTCAGGAGGGCCCGCCGCGGTCGCTGTGCACTCCACCTTCCCCATACCGCCACAAAGGCCGACAGGAGCAACAGCCACCACACCTTGGCCCATCCGGCGGGTAGCTGAGGCAGGTACAGAGGCGCCGGAGGTCTCGGCCTGGGTAGGGAAGTCGCACGTGCGGTGGTAGTGACGGTCAGCGTGGCCTTGGCAGAGCTGTCCCCGTTCAGGGTGAGCGTGGAGGGTTGCAGGGCGCAAGTCGACATCGGCGGCACTCCGGAGCAGCTCAGCTCCACGGCCTGGTTGAAACCATTGACCGGGCTCACCGTGAGTGTATATGCCGCCGATTGCCCGGCCAGCACGGCGGCCTGCGACGGGGCGGCGGAAATTCCGAAGTCGGCCATCAAGACCACAAGGGAGAGCGAGGCCTGCTGGGCTCCACTGGTTCCGTTGACGACAAAAGTGTAGGAGTCGCCTGGTAACGCTGAGAGGTTGCTGACCCTCAACTGGCTGGCCTGGCCCGGTTTAATCGCGTTGGGATCGAAAGCGCAAACGGTAGGTGTGCCGCCAGAACACCCTAGACTGATAGCCTGCGAAAACCCGCAGGCGCTCGCGGCGGAGATGCTGACATCCGCCGCATCGGTTCCTTTGATGATATGTACCGGGTCGCCCGCCGCTGCCAGCGAATAAGCGGCCACTCCTCTTCCGGAAAGAGAAACCACGTGCGGGCTATCGTCGTCACTGTCGTTGATGGTAAGCGCCCCTGCCTTCTCTCCCATGGTCGTAGGCACGAAGGTAACGCCAAGTGTGCAAGCCGCTCCCGGGGCCAAGCTGCTGCCGCAGTCGCTGGTCACTGCGTAGTCCCCGCTGGCTGCAATGCTGCTGACCGTGAGGGTCGCAGCGCCGAGGTTCGTCAGCGCGACAGCCTGTGGGGCGCTGGTCATTCCGATCGGCTGGTTAGGAAAGGTGAGGCTCTCGGTGGAGAGGGCCAGGAAGGGAAGGTCGACAAGGGCCAGCTTGGCGATGAAAGCATCAAAGCTTCCCCCGGCATACCCGGTCTGAAAGCCCCCGGCACTTACAGGGAAGTCGGTGGAGAAAGTTACTCCCGTAACGTAAGCATTCCCGGCAGGGTCCAGGGCAATGCCTCGTCCCTCCTCGTTGCCACTGCCCCCCAGGTAGGTGGAGAAGACCAGTCCCGTTCCCGAGGGATTCACCTTCGTCACAAACACATCGTCAAAGCCCGCGTTCTCGGCCTGGATGGGATCCGCCGTGGGGAAGCCAGCCCCATAGGCATACCCCGTTACGTAGGAATTGCCGGACGAGTCGGCAGCGATGTCGTACCCTATCGCGGGCCTGATCCCACCAAGGAAGGTGGAGAAAATGAAGGCGGAGCCAGCCGCATTGAGCTTGGCGACGAAGGCGTCATGCGAACTGCCGCCGCCGACCGCCTGGAACGCTCCCAGGGTGGTGGGAAAGTTGGGCGAGGCCGTATATCCCGTTACGTACGTATTGCCGGAGGTATCGACTGCGATGGCATAGCCGTAATCGCCGCCACGTCCGCCGAGATATGTGGAGTAGACAGGGGCGGAACCCTCAGGGTTGAGCTTCGTGATGAAGGCATCAAAGCAAGGGATTGTGCTCGACGCATTCCCGCAGGTCCCGCCGCCGGGCGCGGGCTGAAGCGCCGCGGCTGTGGGAAAGTCGAGGGAATTGGTGGAACCCACCACGTAAGCGTTTGCCGCCGAATCCACCACAATGCCATAGGCGAAGTCGTCGGTGCTGCCCCCCAGATAGGTGGAATAGACCAGCGACGAACCCTGGGCATTCAGCTTGACCGCGAAGGCATCATAAAGGCCACCGCCGTAGCGCGCCTGGAAGGAACCTGAGGTAGTGGGGAAATCACTGGACGCGGTGAAGCCGGCGATGTGGGCGTTGCCGGAAGAGTCCACGGCGAGCCCGAAGCCGTAGTCATCGCCAGAGCCTCCGAGGTAAGTCGAGTAGACCAGGGCGGACCCTGTGGGATCTAGTTCGGCGACGAAAGCGTCGTACCCCCCACGGTTCGCGGCCTGGAGAGGACTCGATGTGGGAAAATCGGTTGAGTTGGTGTACCCGGTGACGAAAGCATTTCCCGATGGGGTGACAACTACCTTGAGGCCGTAATCTTCTCCGCTGCCACCCAGGTAGGTGGAGTAAACCAGCGCGGTGCCTGCGGCGTTTAGCTTGGCCACAAAAACGTCAAAGCACGGATAAACATCCAGGTCGGTTCCGCACGTTCCGCCGCCGGGCGCACGCTGGAAGGAATCAACAAGGGGAAAGTCAAGCGAGTCGGTGTAGCCTGTCACGTAGGCGTTGCCCATGGAATCCACTGCAATCCCGCGGCCGGAATCGAAGCCGGTGCCGCCCAGATAGGTGGCGTACGTCAGCACCGGATCGATGACGAGCGGCCGGCTGCGGTCATAGGAGGCCACCTCAAAGCCAATGCGGTTATCGGCCAGGAGAACGTAGCGGCCATCCACGAATTGACGATTGACGTCGGCTGTCCGCGGTCCGTTGTCCTTTGTTTCCTGCACCTGACTGCTGACCCGCCGCAAGCAGGACAACTGACCAGTTTCCGTCAACTGATACACGACAGGCTTGTGAAGCCGCACCTCACCGCGGTTCGTCGCGATGACCAGGTCGCCGTTAGCGTCAACGCGCAGAGCACCGGTTTTCGAGTTTCGAGTTTCCAGTTTCGAGTTTCCAGTTTCCAATTCCCAATTTCCAGTTTCCACGTGCAGCGCAATGGCGCTCGGGTCAGCGCCCGGGGCCACCACGAAGTCGTATTCGAGCTGTTGCTGGTTGCTGTAATAGATAAGATCGATACCGGGGTAAACGCCCTCATATTTCACCTTGGCATAGGTCGGCACATCGGTGCGCCACTTCCTGGGGTCGTTCCCAATGAAGTAGTTCGATTTGCCGGGCAGTTCGTCGAGCGCCGTGAGATTCACGCCTCGATTCGCCCCCACGAGTTTCAGCCGAAGGACGTCCGTTGTCCCTTGGTTGCCTCGGGCGACACCAGTGATCCCGCCTTGTAGGGACCAAGGACGTTTTTCTTCCTTCTGGCTTCTGACTTCTGGCTTCTGACTCCTTAGTGGAAGCACCGCTTCGTCTGCCGTGAGGAACAGCGTGTACCCACGCCCGCGGGAGAGGAATTTCACCCGAGGGTCAGCCTGCCCCTGATTGGCTTCGAAGCTCAACGGAAGGTCCGCGTGCGTCTCCTTGACGCGAGCCAGGGCACCTTGAACACGCGCGAGGGATAACTCGTCTTTACAGGGTTTAACGGCCCCCGCTACCAGGAGGAATGCACAGAACGCAACTGCCGCAGCCCGTAGACTTCTCCCGCGCGGGGGGACCGTGCGTGCTGGTTCCCTGAGGTGGCAAGCCAGGAAGTGACTGCCTTTCTGCTGCGGCACATTAGACTATCGGCAGGTTGAACGAGGGAGATTAGAGGACTCTTAGGGAACGTTGTGCCGTTCCAACTTTTTCCGACTAAGCCCCCTGCGCTAGGTCTTGAAGGTCTTCCGGCAGAGTGGAGGTGCAGACCATGCGCGAATCAAGTTGGAACGGCACTCGTCAGGGCCTTTCCGGCAGGTCGAGCAAGATCAACTCCGAGCCCTGACCGGCTTGAATCGTTAACTCGACCTCTTCGACGATCCTTCCCTGGTCGCCGGCCGCTAGCGGTGTGCCATTGATATTGAGGCTGCCGCTTATGACAAAGAGATACGCCTTGCGGCCGGGGCGGCTAAGGTGAGAACGTTATCGTCCTCTGTCTTGAAGATTTTCCCGAGCATGACTTCTCTCCAACTGATATTTCAGACTTCGCTGGCTTCTTTGGGGGCCATGGCCATTGGATGCGGCCGGCCCCAGGTGCCGGAGAACACCATCTGTTCGAGCGGCTTGCGGGTGCGCGGCGCGCGCTCCCGGGCGCGGAAAGGCTCCGGGAGCGTCTCCGGATCGCCCCGATAGCCGATCGCGAACACCGTGACCGGCTCCTGACCCGCCGGCAAGCCAAACGCAGTCCGCGCCTGCTCGACGTCGAATCCGGCCATCTGGTGCACAACGAGACCAAGCGCCGTCGCTTCAACCGTGAGGTTGGCCACGGCCTGGCCCAGGTCGTAAAAGGCATGACGATTCGGCCGCCCCTTGTGGTCGAAATCCAGCTTGGCGACGGAGAGCACCAGGACCGGCGCCTGGTGTGCCCACTGGGCGTTCCCTGCAGCGAGTACCGAGACCAGGCGCAGGTGTTCCGCCGTGTTCTCGCGCGTGGCCACGACGAAACTCCAGGGTTGGGCGTTGTTACTCGACGGCGCCCAGCGCGCGGCCTCGAACAGCTTCACGAGCTTCTCTCGCTCGACGGCACGTGGCGCGAAGGCGCGCGGGCTCCAGCGCTCCCTCAGTAACGGATGAATTTCGAATTTCCTTTCGGTCACAGGTTCCATCTTGTCAACTCCTGCGCCCGGCGGGTTGCCAGTTTTCCCGGACCAGGTCTTGAAACTCGTCGCGCGGGGTGCTCTTCCAGGTCCCCTTTTCCGGGCTCACCCCATTGGATGTGCGAGGACTCTCAAGCGTTACAACATCGGTCGTTGTAACGGCTACATCCCGCATAAACTAAGCCGCCCGGGCCGCCTCCAGCAGGCGGACCAGGGTCGCGAGCCGACGTTTCCCGAGCCGGCTCAGTATCCGGCGGTGCATCTCGGCGACGGGCGCGTCGAGCCTCCGCAAGGCGTCGACGCCCGCATCGCTGGCCCGCACGGTGATCACCCGGCGGTCCTGGCTCTCCCGGCTGCGCCGCACCAACCCGCGCTTCTCCAGGCGATCGAGCAAGCGCGTGATGTCGGGGTCCCGGGTGAGCATGCGCGCGGCGATTTCGCGGCACGAGAGCCCGTCGCGCCCCACCCCGCGCAGAATGCGCAGGACGTTGTACTGCGAGGGCGAGAGGCCGTGAGGCTTGAGGAGTTCCTCCGTCTGCCGCTGCAGGTAATCCCCAGTCCGCAGGAGGTTGAGGAACACCTCCGCTTCCAGGCTCGCGAAAGGCTTGCGCTGCCGGATTTCCTCCTTCAAGCTGCCCGGCCCTGGCGGCTTTCCCTTTCGGTTGCTCATAGACGCCCAGATTAGTCGTTATAACGATAGTTGTCAACCCCAGCATATCCGGCCCGTCGAGGGGGTGACCGGGTCAGGGAGGAATGGAGGGAGCGGGCATTTTCGCCTCAGCGGCTTGGGCGTTCCACCCAGGGAGCGAGCGAACCCGCAGCCGAGGAGGCAGCGCACGTCCCGCTCGCCGGACCCGGGGCCCTTCCCGGCCGCGCTGTCTTGCGGCCACCGCAGGAGTCCGCTTCTGAAAGCGAAAGGTGGAGGACCGGCGGCAGTGAGCTGGGAGTCCGGCGCTACGATTAGCTCCTGCAGAGAGGGCGTATCGAGACTACCGTTCTGGTCCGGGGAAGGAACGGAAGCGCCTGCCTGTTCGTTCGCAAAAACCCCCTTGGGCGAGTTGTGAGACACCCTCCAGGCCGTTGTGAGAAGCCGAGCAGGCGCCGGACATTCTGTCCCCAGCGGGACTCCTCCCGCCGCGCCACCCGGCGCTTCCGGGCTGGGCTCTAGAACCAGCCGCTATAGGGCCTGGCGGGCACGTACAGCGTCGTTCGGCAGGACGCCTAAGGAAAGTAGCCTACCGACTTGCCGACGGCCCTGTAATCGCCTCCCATGGGCCCGGGGAGGGGTTCGGACATCCTGGCCATCTTCTGCCCCATTTGTTCGCCGGGGGCAGCCATTGCCGTTCCGACGAAGCGGCGAAGGCCGTCAGTTCAGAAAATACGTACGGTAGAGGGTGTCGCGCTTGACGGGGCGGAAGCCCGCCTCGATGATGAGGCGTCGGAGTTGCTCTTCGGAGGAGGTGCGGGTAACGCCGGCGGCCCGCACCACGTTTTCCTCGATCAGGATGCTGCCCACATCGTTGCCGCCGAAGCGCAGGGCGATCTGGCAGATTTTGTGGCCCGGGGTGAGCCAGGAGGCTTGCACGTTGAGGATATTGTCCAGGTAGAGGCGCGAGACCGCGAGCGTCTTCAGGTAATCGACGGCGGTGGCTTCTTCTTTGACGGAGCGCCCGAGCGATGTATGGGTTGGTTGGAACATCCAGGGGATGAAGGCGGTGAACCCGCCGGTATCTTCCTGCAACCGCCGGACGCGCTCGAAATGATTGATGCGGTGCTGGAGAGTTTCTCCGCAGCCCAACATCATCGTCGCGGTGGTGCGCAAGCCGAGCTGGTGCGCGGTGCGGTGCACGGCGAGCCATTCTTCCGTGGTGCATTTCAGGCGCGCAATGCGCTGGCGCACTTCGTCGTCCAGAATCTCGGCGCCGCCGCCGGGGATGGAATCCAAGCCCGCGTCCTTCAAGCGCAGGATCGCATCGCGTAAGCTCAAGCCGGAGACTTCCGCGATGTTCAAAATCTCCGGGGCCGAAAAGCAGTGCAGGTGAAGCTGCGGGTATCGCTGCTTGAGGCCGGAGAGGAGGTCTTCGTAATAATCGATTTTGAGGCCGGGATGAAGCCCTCCCTGCAGCAAGATCCCCGTCCCCCCCAGCGCGAGTGTTTCATCGATCTTGTGGAAGATCGATTCGAGCGGCTGGACATACCCTTCCGGGGAACCCACGGCGCGGTAGAAGGCGCAGAAGGAGCAGTATTCAGTGCAGATATTCGTATAGTTAATGTTGCGGTCGATGATATAAGTGACAACGTTTTCCGGATGGAGCCGCTTGCGAACGGCATCCGCCTCCCTGCCGACGCCGATCAAGTCGTCGGAGCGCAGCAGATCGTGAGCCTGGGCTGATGTCAGAGCCATGGCCTATACGGAGCGACCAAAGTGATGGCGTGACACATCCATTTTGGATTTCCGATTTTGGATTGAACACATAGCCGCCGCGCACTGTTTGCAATCCAAAATCCAAAATCTAAAATCCAAAATCGGTGCGCTACCCGCTCACCGACCCTCTAGGGGCGACCCCTACGCGAAGTGTAGATCCTTTTCCACGGGGATGAGGCCCGTCTCGCGCGCCAGCTTGTAAAAGAGGCGCAAACCCTTGCGGTTGTCCTCATCCAGAGAATAGTCGATGTTCCGGGTCAAGTAACTCCTGACGGCTGCGGGGCTCAGGTTGAGCTTAGGAGCGTACTCGGCGGCGATGTCGTCGACGTGTGCAAGGCCGAAGTCGCGCGAATCCTCAAAGTCCTTGTAGTACCTGGCGAGTTTTGCGTCCTCGTGGCCCCCCCAGAAGGCGAAGACGAACGGCAGCCCCGTGAATTTCCTCCATTCCGCCGCCAGGTCATAAATCTCGGGCACCTGGCCGTGGTAAGTGAGTGCCGTGTCGCCGATGACCAGCGCGGCGTCGGCCTGCTTCAACATCACCTCGGGTTGGGGCGCGGCGCTCTGGACATTAACAGCGCGCGAATAGAACCTGCGCATCAGGATCGAGAGCAGCGCCACGGAGGTCCGCGAAGAGTTGTCCACCGCCACGGTCTGGACTTTGGCGATGGGCAGCTTGCTGAGAAGGAGAATGCTCTTGACCTCCTCCTTGGAAGCAATGGAGATGCCCGCGAGGATCTCCATCCGCTCCATGCGCTGGTACTCGATGGACGGGATGATGCCGACGTCCGCTTCCCTTTGGCGGACGGCCTCCGCACAGGCAGCGGGCGTGGCGAACTCGAGCTCGTACTTCCCCTGCTGGTCTCCGTGCAGCATTCCCCAGACCAGCGGCACCGAATTGAGGTACTGAACAACGGAAACTTTCAGAGCAGGCATAGCAGCAGCCGGCACGCCCCAGCCACGCATTTTATCGTAATTGAGACCCCTGTCAACTTTCCACATCCTGCTACTCGGCAGGCGCAGGCTTATGCGGCACTCCGCAGCGAAGAATTTTTGCTCTTGCGCGAAAACAGCCTCTTCTGCGATTTTAGTGGCGCGGTGCGAGGGTAGGGCGCAGACTCGCAGGGGCGAATCTGGGGTCGTTGCCTGGCGGCACCCTTAAGGGTGTGTGAGAGCGGCTGAGGCTCGCTGCCACGCAATCTGGGAAGGCCGCAGAGCTAAGAAACAACTCCGCAGCGCAGCGACTACGAAAATGGAATTGAGCGACGAGGGAGTGCGATTTTGGTTGGCGTTGACGCGGGTGGAAGGCCTGGGCGTGCGCGGCGCTCACAAGCTGATCGAGCATTTTGGGTCACCGCAAGCCGCCTACATGGCCTCCCTGACAGAGCTGGAAGGCTGCGGAGTGCCGGCGCGGGTCGCCCAGGCGATTTTCGCTCAAGCCGGCGTTCGGGAGGCCGAGAAGGAGATGGAAGCCGCGGCGAAGGCCGAATGCCGATTGCTCGCTTACGCCAGCGACGACTATCCGCCCTTGCTGAAGCAGATTCCCGACTCGCCCCTGGTTCTTTATGTTCGGGGCGACGCGAAAGCGCTCGCGCAACATGCCACGGCGATTGTGGGGACGCGGCGACCGACGGCTTACGGCAGCGCGGTGGCGCACCGGCTCGCGCACGATCTGGCGCAAAGGCAGTTGGTGGTGGTCAGCGGGATGGCGCGCGGGATCGACTCCGTAGCGCATCGCGGCGCGCTCGAAGCCCAAGGCAAGACCGTAGCCGTGTTCGGATCGGGGATCGACGTGATCTATCCCCGGGAAAACAGGCGTCTGGCGGAAAACATTATCGCCTCGGGAGCGATTGTTTCGGAACTTCCCCTGGGGACGGCGCCGGCGCCGGAGAATTTCCCCATCCGCAACCGGATTATCAGCGGCCTCTCGCTGGGTGTGGTGGTGGTGGAGGCAGCGGAATACAGCGGGTCGTTGATCACGGCGCGTCTGGCGGCCGACCAGAACCGCGAAGTCTTTGCCGTGCCAGGCAACATTACCTCCGCGCAAAGTTTCGGCCCGAATCATCTCATCAAGCAAGGGGCCAAGCTTGTGGACCAGTGGATCGACGTCATCGAGGAGTTCCCGCGCGAAGTTCGCATGCAACTCCTACCCGCGGCGGAAGCATCAGAGGGAAAACCGGCGACTCCTGAGACCGCGTCGCTCTTCGCGCAGTCGCTGACTCCGGATCAGAAGGCAGTCTGGGAGGTTTTGCGGGCGGATGAAGCGCTCTTTGTGGACAGCATTGTGAGTTCGGCGCAGCTTTCTCAGCCGCGCGTGCTGGCGGCATTGTTGCAGCTTGAGATGAACGGCTTGATTCGCCAGTTGCCGGGGAAGAATTTTATTCGTAAACTGTGACCAGGGGCTGTCAGTCTTCAGCAGTCAGCCATCAGCCAGAATCGCGAACGCTGATTTCTTCGAGGGGCGACCAAAGGTATAGGAGCGTGGCTGCTTGCTGAAAGCTGATAGCTGAGGGCTGAAAGCTAAATCATGGCTAAATCGCTCGTCATCGTGGAATCGCCGACTAAAGCGCGGACCATCAACCGCTACCTGGGCCCTAGGTACACGGTGAAGGCCTCCATGGGGCACGTCAAGGACCTGCCGAAAAAGGACCTGGGTGTGGACGTTGCCCATGGCTTCAAGCCGACCTACATTACCATCCCGGGCAGAAGGAATGTCATCGTCGAGCTCAAGGCGGCTGCCGCCAAGGCGGAAGCCATCTACCTCGCGGCGGACCCCGACCGCGAAGGAGAGGCCATCTGCGCTCACCTGCGCGACCTGCTGAATTCCACGAAGAAGAAATTCCATCGCGTGCTCTTCAACGAGATCACCCGCGACGCTGTCCGGGAAGCGTTCGACCATCCCGCCGAAATCGACGCGCGCCTGGTGGACGCGCAGCAGGCACGGCGCATCCTGGACCGCCTGGTGGGCTACCAGGTGAGCCCGCTTCTTTGGGACAAGGTGAAGCGGGGTATTTCCGCCGGCCGTGTCCAAACCGTAGCCTTGCGCATCATCGTGGAGCGCGAGCGCGAAATCCAGGTCTTCGAGAAACGCGAATATTGGACTATCACCGCCCACGTCGAAGGGAAAACACCGCCACCGTTTGACGCCCGCTTGGTCAAGTTCCAGGGTCAGGACGTGGAGATTCCCGACCAGGCGAGCGCCGACCGGATGGTAGCAGCAGTGAAGGCGGCGAACCTGGTCGTCCAGTCGGTGACCACCCAAGAGAGGCGGAAGTATCCCGTGCCGCCGTTCATCACCAGCAAGCTTCAGCAGGAGGCCGTCCGCAAGCTGCATTTCGCCACGAAGAAAACCATGATCCTGGCCCAGCGCCTCTACGAGGGCGTGGAGGTGGGCGAGGAAGGTTCGGTCGGTCTGATCACTTACATGCGTACCGACTCCACGCGCGTGGCGGAAGGCGCCTTGAGCGCGGCGCGCGACTACGTTCTGAGGACATTTGGAAAAGATTATCTTCCCTCCGAACCCATCCGCTACAGGAGCAAGAAGGGCGCGCAGGACGCCCACGAAGCCATCCGGCCTACGGACGTCACGCGGACACCGGAATCGGTCCGGGGGTTTCTCAGTCCCGATGAACACAGGCTCTACAAACTGATCTGGCAGCGCTGCGTGGCTTCGCAGATGATGCCGGCGGTCTTCGACCAGACGACCATCGACATTGCTGCGGGCGACTATCTGCTGCGGAGCACAGGGTCAGTGGAGAAGTTCAACGGTTTCCGTGCCGTCTACGAGGAGGGCAAGGACGAGAAGGCAGAGATGGAAGAGGAGGAAGAATTGAAACACCGCCTTCCCCAGGTCGAGGAAGGCGAAAGGCTCAAGCTGCGGAAGATCCTCCCCGAGCAGCATTTCACCGAACCCCCGCCCCGTTACAACGAAGCCACGTTGGTGAAGGCGCTGGAAGAAAAGGGCATCGGCCGGCCGTCCACTTATGCCACTATCCTGTCCATCATCCAGAATCGCGAGTATGTGGAAAAGCACCAGGGGCGTTTCTACCCGACCCAACTGGGCATGCTGGTGAGCGACCTGCTGGTGAAGAATTTCAGTGATATCTTCGATGTCGCTTACACGGCGCGCATGGAAGAAGAACTGGATGAGGTGGAGGAAGGAAAACTCTCCTGGACCGAGGCCCTGAGCGAATTCTACAGGAAGTTCAAGCGCGATCTGCGCCTGGCGGAACGCGAAATGGCCGACATCAAGGGCGAGGGTCTTCCCACCGACGTGACGTGCGAGAAATGCGGCAAACCCATGGTGATCCGCCTCGGGCGCAACGGGCAGTTTCTCGCCTGTACGGGCTACCCGGAATGCGATGGTACAAGTGACTTGCCGCCGGATTTGGCAGCCAAATATGCCACCGCCGGCCCTCCCGCCCCGGAGGTGCCCGCCAAGGCCTGCGAGAAATGCGGCAAACCCATGGCGGTCAAGCGCGGCCGCTTTGGATTCTTTTTGGCTTGTACCGGCTTCCCGGAGTGCCGCAATACCAAGAAGATCGTCATACAGGGAGGGACGGCGACAGCCGTAGGGGATACCCCGCTCGACGAGAAGTGTCCCCAGTGCGGCAGCAACCTGGTGGTCAAGCACGGGCGCTTCGGCGAATTTACCGCCTGCAGCAATTACCCCACGTGCAAGTACGTGAAGAAGGAAACGATTGGAATTCCCTGCCCCGAAAAAGGCTGCAGCGGCGAAATCGTGGTGCGCCGCACGCGACGCCGAAAAGTCTTCTACGGCTGCAGCCGCTATCCCGCCTGCAAATTCACCGCCTGGAACAAGCCCGTCGCCGAACCCTGCCCCAGTTGCGGCTCACCCATCCTGCTCGAAAAGATCAACAAGAAGTCGGGCCCCGTCCGCTGTTGCCCCAACGAGGCCTGCAAGTACGAACGCGCCGCGGCGTGAACCCCGATCCCGAGGTTGAAATCGCTCTGCGCGACACACGGGGATCTTTGTAGGAACGCTTAGGTCTAGGGCCCCTACTAAGGTACCTGCTTCGGGATCGGGGTGAAGAGCCGGCGAAAGTCGGCAGTTAAAAGTCCACAGTTCGAAAGAACCCCACCTTCGATTTTCAATCGGTGGGTGCGAAGGCTGGACTGCGAAGTCGCGGAGGCGCATCGCTGTGCGCTCTTCCTGCTCGGCCCGGCGGCCTGTCCCTGCCCCCTTGGGGTTTGCTTATGTGTCGGGGGCGAGATAGAATCCCGCGCATGAAAAATGTCCACAATCTTCTCGCCTTGTTCGTTTTTGGTGTGCTCATAGCTATGGCTCAGACACCTTTCGAAAAGGTCGGAAGCGTCGAGCGGCTCGACCCGGCGCTCGACGCCATCGTCCCGAAAGACGCGGCCATCGAGAAACTCGCCGACGGTTTCAAGTGGACCGAGGGACCTGTCTGGATCCACGCCGGCTACTTGCTGTTCGCAGAGATTCCCAGCAATCGAATCATGAAGTGGTCGCCGACGGCGGGAGTGAGCGAGTTCATGCGGCCGAGCGGCTATTCCGGCCGTGCCCCATTCGGGGGGCCGGAGCCGGGAACGAACGGCATGACACTCGACCGGCGCGGTCGGCTCACCGTCGCTGGGCACGCGCGCCGCAACGTGTTCCGGCTGGAATCCCTGGAGAAGGGCGCCACCCTCACGGTGCTGGCTGAGAAGTACGAGGGTAAGCGCCTCAACAGCCCGAACGATCTCGTGTATCGATCCGACGGCTCGCTCTACTTCACCGACCCGCCCTACGGCCTGCCGACACAAAGCGACCACGACCCGCGGAAGGAGCTGCCGTTCAACGGAGTGTTTCGAATCCCCAATGCTGTTTCGCATCGTCCCGGTGCTCCGCCGGATGACTCGAAATTGCAGTTGATCATCAAGGACTTGACGAAGCCCAACGGCATCGCGCTCTCCCCGGACGAAAAACACCTCTACATCGCGGTCTCCGACCCCGCTCACAAAGTCTGGATGCGTTACGACGTGAAGCAGGATGGGACGGTCGCGAACGGGAAGGTTTTCTTCGACGCGACTTCGAGCACCGGGGGAGGGGGGCCCGACGGGATCAAGGCGGACCGGAAAGGCAACTTGTACGGCTCCGGCCCCGGCGGCGTTTGGATCTTCTCGCCTGAAGGCAAGCACCTGGGAACGCTCGAGCTTCCGGAGAACATGGCGAACTGCCACTGGGGCGACGCCGACGGTAAGAGCCTCTACATCACCGCCAGCAGCGGGCTTTATCGGATTCGACTCAATATCGCCGGCATCCGACCGTGACGCGGATGGTGTGGGAGACCGTCTGACACTTGAGCCTGCCGTCGAGGGCAACACACAATAGGCGCGCTACGCGAGAAGGCTTACCGCTGGGTCCAGCGCAACGCCACGCACCTGTGGGAAACGCCAGGGTTATCGCACCTTGGCCGGGCGCGATGCGGATATCCGGCGCTATCTCTCACCGCGGGAGATGGCGCGGGCGTTCAAGGTCGCGCCACCTGAAGCATGTGGATGAGATCTTCCCGGCGGTCTTCGGCCGGTAGGGGAGGGCTCTGCCCTCCCGTGGCTTCGCTGGGGTAAACGGCGTGCGTGCCGTCAAGTAGGGGCAGGCCTCGTGCCTGGCCTGTAGTCTCCAGCCACTCGACGGGCGCTTCCTAAAGTGACCGGCGTGTCGGACCGTTACAAGCTGAACTCGGGAGATCGAGCTGGGAAGGATCAGCTAAGACCAGAGAAGTGGACGCGGGCGTCCCAATGGGGAAGCGACTCTACTGTGCCGAAGCACAAACCGCGCGGCGGGGCTTCCATCACCCTGTGCCCCGCTCTTTGGTGCGGGCTTACCCGCGTCCAGGCGAATCCTACGCCTGCGGGCAAACCGAAGTCAAGAGCAATTCAAGTCGTTGGCTTGAAGTGGATGCTCTACGCGGCCATGGGCTCTGAGGCGTCGTTTCATCTCGTCCAGGCTGATCGCTTTTTCCTTGCGCCGTTCGGCCACGACGGCCAAATCGTGAAGGTCCTCGAGGAGCCGGCGGTACTTCGCAAGGGGGATGATTATCGCCTTCCTTCTTCCCTCCCGATCTACAAGGAATTGCCCTGCGGCAGACCTCATTGAGATCCCCCTATTGGCCCTTGCCGCGCACCCTCGGTCTACAACCCATTCATCACGGTCGGGAGGTAACCCGCGCCGAACCCGTTGTCGATGTTGAGGACGCAGACTTTGGGCGAGCAACTGCCGAGCACGCCCGGAGCCGTCGGCCCCGCTCAGTCGAGAGTTACCGTGCCCGTCCGGAAATCCAAAACCAGTCGCTCTCCTCGGAAGAAGTCGAGCCCGAGCAGGCCATCCACACTGGCGCTGGGCGGCAGGGTGTGGCAAAGAACAGGAAAGCTCAGACGCTCTTTTCCCAGAGCTCGTACCCTGCCGATTGAAATCCGAGGGGCAAATGCGATTCCGCTTCCAGTCGTTATCTGGATTCGGGTTTCGACCATCGAAGGGTCATATCCTAAGAAGACAACAGTCTCCCAGTTCACCACCGTCGTGGTTGCTCCTGTATCCAGTGCCAAGCGCACCACGGCGTCCCCTTCCGGCCCCCAAAGCTTCGTGGAAACAATGACCAGTCCCTCGGTTGGGTCAAATGAGAAACTCATAAAATGATGGCTGTGTCTTTGGGCATCCTCCCGGTGTAAAGGATCGCCGAGTGTTGGGGGCGCAGTTCCCGCGCCTTCCGGTACACTTCATCTCGATCCTTGCTGTGCCAAAGAACCTTGCCACTCTTGACCTCCAAGTCGTCGGTTGTTTCGGGGTCTTCTACCAGGATCCACTCTGATTTGAATTGGGCTTCGATCTCGGCCAATGACATCACATCATTCATGACCGTTGCCTCCCTCTCATACCACAGCCTACAGCCGATTTATCACACTCGCAAGATACCCCGCGCCAAAACCGTTATCAATATTGACCACCGAGATGTTGGGTGAGCAACTGTTCAGCATGCCAAGCAGCGCCGCGAGGCCTCGGAAGCTTGCCCCGTAGCCGATACTCGTTGGGACGGCGATCACCGGGACGCCGACCATGCCCGCCACCACGCTCGGCAGCGCGCCTTCCATGCCCGCGACGCAAATGATCACGCGGGCCTCCCGCAAGTGGCGGCTCTCGCCCAGCAGCCGATGGATGCCTGCCACACCCACATCGTAAAGAGGCTCGACGCGGTTGCCCATGACCTCCGCCGTCACCAGCGCCTCTTCTGCCACGGGGATATCGGAGGTCCCGGCCGTGACGACCAGGACTTTGCCTTTGCCGCGGATCTTGGGGTCGTGACGGATGGCGATCGCTCCCGAGAGGGGGTGAAATTCTGCCCCGGGGTCCAGTTTCCGCAAGCGCTCGAACAACGCCGCATCCCCACGCGTAACCAGAATGTTGTGGTGGCCGCGGAGCATGCGACGTACGATCTCTTCCACTTGCACCGGCTCCTTGCCCCGCGCAAACACCACTTCCGGGAACCCCTGGCGCAGCGAGCGATGGTGGTCGATCTTGGCATAGCCCAGGTCTTCATAAGGCAGGGTACGGAGACGGTCAACGGCATCTTCCACGCTCAGTTTGCCGCGCCGGACCTGCTGAAGCAGCTTGGTGATTTCTTCGGTAGTCAAGCTCACCTCTCAAGAGCACATAGGTGGGGGAGCCCGTTAGGGTGCTCCCGCTTTCTGGCAAGTTGCTGATAAACGGTTTATCGCGTGTCATCCTGATCCCGCAGAGCGGAAGAAGGATCTAAGCTCCTTGTTCCCGGCAAAGGCCGGGATGCTTCTCCGTCGGCTGACGGATCAGCATGACATCTCGGGTGTCTTTCAGCAACCTGCTCGACACAAAACCCGGGGCCCTGACCTGTCCCGGCGCAGCCGGGAAGGCCCTCGCCCACCACGCCCCAGGCAATCGAGTATAACAGGGATTGAGCTTTCCTTGACTTCGCCTGGGACGACGACTAACATCCCGCGCGATGCCGTCTACAAGGTCTTCTCGGAAGAAGAGCGTGATCCTTGGCGTCACCGGAGCCAGCGGCGCGATATTCGCCCGGCGGACGCTTCAGATGCTCGAAGCTGATCCACGGGTGGAGAAGATCCACCTGGTGATCTCGGGCAGTGGGCTCAAGCTCCTGCGCGATGAACTGGAACTGAACGTTTCAAAGACCGCGAGGATTGCAGCGGCGCTCGCCGGGGGCCGTACACGGAAGGTGATCTACCTCCTTGACTCCGATGTCGGCGCAAGCATCGCCAGCGGCTCTTATCCTGTGGATGGCATGGTGGTGATCCCCTGCACCACTGGCTGCCTGGCGCAGATCGCCAACGGCATCTCGGCGACGCTTATCGAGCGCGCGGCCGACGTGTGCCTGAAAGAAGGACGAAAACTCATCCTCGCGATCCGGGACGCGCCGTTCAATCGCGTCCACCTGGAAAACATGCTGCGCGCGCAGGCGGCCGGGGCCGTGATCTTTCCCATTATTCCGGCGTTCTACCACCGGCCCAAGACCATCGACGACCTCGTCTCGCAATTTTGCTGCCGCATCCTCGCGCGCCTGGGGCTCGAACAGCCGGAGCAATACCACTGGGTGGGCGAAAAAAAATAATCGGGTGATTTGGAGATTTAGTCCGTCAGCTGACGGAAGTGATTGAAAATCACGAAATCACTAAATCGCCCAATCGCAAATGGATCGATCCCCCGATAGCTCGATGGACCGATGAGCGAATGCCTCGTTTCTTGCGCGGCTTGACGTGATTCTCCGAATTCTGATTTTGGTCCTTTCAGTCGCGGGACTTGCTGACGCGCTCTACTTCACGCTGGCCTATTACGGGCGTGTCAAGAAGGCGCGCTGGGTGCCGGAGGTTCTCTGCGCACGGGAGGGTTCGAGCTGCGTCACCGTTGTCCAGAGCCCGTATGCGCGCGTCTTCGGGGTGCCCAACTCGCTGCTGGGGATTCTTTACTATGGGGTCTTGATCATCTGGGGTCTGGGTTACCCCTGGCCGCGGTTCTGGGGTCTTGGTTGGGATAAGTTTCTTGTACATGTCCGCTTCTCTAACTTGCTCATCCTGGTGTCCCTATTCACAGTTGGGCTCGGTTTCTACCTTGTCTACGCGCTGCGACGAAAGCTGCGCGTCGACTGCCCGCTTTGCTACACCGCGCACGCGATTAATGCCGCGCTGCTCGTACTGCTTATCATTCTCCATTAGAACGCCTGCGCTGTGGTAGGGGAGGGGCCTTGCGCCCTTCCCGTATGCTTCCATTTGCGAGGCTTGCCCCTGGAGGGCGTAGCTCAAACGAGAACCCGTCCCGCCATCGCGGGAGGTGTGTAGTTCTTTCCTCGAAAAGAGCCGCAGACCTGAAAGTCCGCGCTACAATTACAATTCAGCCATGGGAGGAAAGGTTCAAAACGAAGTAGCAACCACACAGGGATCTGGTTCGGCGCCGAGGGCGACGGGACTAATCGGCAAGGTGCGAACGACGCTCGATATGATCAAATTCGAGCACTCCATCTTTGCCTTGCCATTTGCTTTGACTGGCGCGCTGCTGGCGGTGCGCGGCTGGCCGACCTGGCGACAGTTCCTGTGGTTGATCGTTGCCATGGTAGGGGCGCGCAGCGCGGCCATGACGTTTAATCGCATCGCCGATCTGAGATTCGACGCGTTGAACCCCCGGACCCGGATGCGCGCCCTGCCCACAGGCCGCCTGACGCTGCGTTTTGCCGCAGGGTTCACCGTGATTTCCTGTGCCGCCTTGGTGTTGGCTGCCTACGAGTTAAGCCCCCTGGCCTTCAAGCTGTCTCCACTGGCTATCGCTATCCTGCTTCTCTACTCCTACACCAAACGCTTCACCCTGTTCTCGCACCTGGTGTTGGGCATTTGCGACGGCCTTTCGCCGGTCGCGGCCTGGATTGCCCTGCGCAACGATGTGAGCGCGAGCGTGCTGCTGCTGGGCGCTGCCGTGACGTTATGGGTGGCGGGGTTTGACATCATCTACGCCTGCCAGGACGTGGAGTTTGACCGCGCCCTCGGTCTTCACTCCATTCCCAAGCGCTACGGGATTGCCGCTGCCCTCTACGCCTCGGCGGTGCTGCACGTTTTGGTGGTGGCGCTGCTCCTGATCGTGGCGAGGAGAGAGAACCTGGGATGGCCCGCGCTGGCCGGCGTGGCGGCGGTGGCCGCCTTGCTCGCCTACGAGCACGCGCTCGTCAAACCCTCCGATCTATCCCGCGTCAACGCCGCCTTCTTCACTGTGAACGGTTACATCAGTCTGCTCTTCTTCGTGACCTGGACGGCAGACATATTGCGTCATTGAATCATCGGATCATTGAGCGATTTGGGAGGACGTCAGTTGTCCGTCGTCAGTCGTCCGTGGCAAAACATGACAGATGAGCCACAACGGACAACGGACTACGGACAGCGGGCAATCGGGATTCCCTCACTGACTCAATCACCCGATCACTCAATTATTCAATGAATTTACTGCACTCGGGTGGTGACGGCCATTTCCTTGAAGACCAGGGAATCGAAGATGGCGAGGACGTGCTTGCGGTAAGCCAGGATGCGTTCGAACATGCCATGATACATGGGATCATGGTGGGCGACGCGCTGCCAGCGGGCGAGAACGTGAGGTGGGACGTTGATATCCTCCCGCAGCTTCTGGAGGGGAGCGCCGCGCAAGAAGAGGCCGTAGAAAAACGCTGCCTCGTGTTGCGGCTCAGCGAAGCTGCTGTACGCGTCCTCCATCGTCCTGCATCCCTACGAAATTCTAACCCGGAACCCTGTGCCGCACTAGTGATTTCGTGCTTTCCGCCGCCCAGTGCAAAGCACCATTTTATACCCGTTGTCAAGTCCCAGCCAGTATTCATGCGGCTTTGGCGAGGCGCATCCCCAGCAATAATATTGCCAGATGGGGATTGGAGGATGAATTGCTAGGAGCCTGCAATTGCAAATGCCGGCCTGCGGGGGTAAAATCAGCTTATCCAGGCATGTGTGCCGATAACCTGCGCTTCGATGATCCCGCGCTTCAGCCGATCACGGAAAAAGTGTTCGCCGACCAGCGGTTGAGTTTCGAAGACGGCGTGGCGTTATACAACTCCCACGACCTGCTGGCTCTCGGCTACCTGGCCAACTACATCCGCGAGAAGCTGCACCACAAGCGTACTTATTTCAACGTCAACCGCCACATTAATCCGACCAACGTGTGCGTTGCCAGTTGCCGCCTGTGCGCCTTTGGGCGCAAGCCCGACGCGCCAGGCGCTTACACCCTGGCGCTGGAGGAGGCTTACCGCATCGCGGGAGAGCACTGGAGCGACGCGGTAACGGAGTTCCACATTGTGGGCGGGCTCCACCCCGACCTGCCGTTCCAATACTACGTCGATCTTCTCCGAGGCCTCAAGGCGCGTTTCCCCAGCGTGCATTTGAAGGCTTTTACCGCCGTCGAAATCGCTTATTACTCGCACCTCACCCGGCTGTCGATCCGTGAAATCCTCGTCAGGTTGAAGGAAGCCGGACTGGGCTCCCTGCCGGGCGGGGGCGCGGAGATCTTCGCTCCGCGCGTGCGGCGGGTGATCTGCGACCACAAGATTGGCGCCCACACCTGGCTGAAGGTCCATCGCACGGCGCACGAGCTGGGTCTGCACTCGAACGCCACCATGCTCTACGGGCATATCGAGTCGGCGGAAGACCGCGTGGACCACCTGCTGCAACTGCGCAAGCTCCAGGACGAGACCCGTGGTTTCCTGGCGTTCATCCCGCTGGCGTTTCATCCCGCGCACACCGAGCTGGGGAAGCTCGTGGGGCACTCGGAGACTTCCGGGTTCATGGATCTGAAGAACATCGCGGTCGCGCGGCTGCTCCTCGACAACTTCCCGCACATCAAGGCGTACTGGATTATGCTCACCCCACGCGTCGCGCAGGTGGCACTCCGCTTCGGCGCGGACGACCTCGACGGCACCGTGGAGGAAGAGAAGATCTATCACGATGCCGGCGCCGTTACTCCCCAGGCCCTGACGCGGCAGCAGCTCATCCGCCTGATCCGCGAGGCTGGCTGCGAGCCCTTCGAGCGCGACACCCTCTACCGCCCCGTCACCCGCACGGATACCACGGTTACCGTACAAGTCTGAGTTCGAAGAGCGAAATTGGACAATCGAAACTTGGGAAGAACTGGCCCCCAGGCTGAGTGTCGGGCTTCGGGTTTCCAGTTGCCAGTTTCGAGCGCCGCGCCAGCCTCGGAGCGCAACCAGAGATGCACGGGTACATACTCGCGCGGCAGAATGGGTGGCGAATCGCGGCCGGGTCTGGATCCGGGACGCCTTATAGCCAACTGCGCCCTGGCACTGACCTGCAATTCTCAAATGTGCAGAGGGTCCTGTCCACGGCAACTGGCCGCGGATGAACACCGTCCCCCAGGTGACGGTTTGAGTCGGGATCAGCCAGGGCGGTGCGTGCGGAGGTTCGTGAACCTGGAAATGGCTTCGAAGTCGCGGTCCTTGTGCCAGACAGGGACCTTGTTTTCGATGGCGATCGCTGCAATCAGGCAGTCGGTGGAGGACCGAATGGTGTAGCCTTTGGTGCGGCCTTGGCGATAAATCTCCGCGGCGACGAGAAAGAGGCCCAACGAAATAGGATCGCTCATGACGGGAAGTGCCAGAAGCGCCACGCGGAGCGCGTCGCTTAAGGGATCGTCACGAAGGCCCTGCAAGACTTCCTGAATCACGGGCCCGCAGGTGACGAAATTGAGCAAGTCCTTCTCAGTTACTCTTCTTCCCAGCCGCCCGTTGAGGAGCTCGATCCAAATGGAGGTGTCCACCAGGATCATCGAGCCCCTCGCGATCGACTTCGGCGCCGCGGGATGCGATCTTCCCGCATTTCTGCCAAATCACCTTGCCAAAGCCCTTTCCCAAAGAACGCCGGAAGTGACTGAATCTTGCGCACGCGAATCAACTCCGCCAGGGCACGGTTGACCGCTGCGGAATAAGTCTTCTCGCCCAAAACACGAGTCACTTCGTCGAGGAGGTGTGCGTCCAACACAAGGTTTGTGCGCCTCATGCGCCTAGTATACAGCATACGAGATTGCCGTGCCAAGCTGGCGCCTGCGGCGGGGAGAAAGAGGGGGAGACTCTGAAGATGCGTGCGAAACGCGAACAAATCCCCGCCGGTGATCGGCCACGCGTGAGCTGGCCCTGCAAGCGCGACACGCTGTGCCGTCCTGTCCGCGGCACGGAGACCAGCGTCACCGTGTAAGGCTGAGACGGAAAAGCGAAACTGGAAATTCGAAACCAGCGGCAGTGGAGCAGATCTAGCACCACACCGACGAGGAGGCCGGCGGGGAGGGTGAGAACAAACTACCCATCTCCCTTTTCGAATTTCTAGTTTCGATTTTCGAGTTTCGAACACCGCGCCAGCCCTCGACGGCCAGCCAGAGATACACGGGCACATACTCGAGCGCCAGGATGAAGGGCGAGTCGCGGTACGGTTGCCCCGCGGCGTAGGCGACCACCGGCGCGTAGCCCAGCACGCAACTGACGCTTGCGAGCAGCAACGGGGCGCTTGGATAGAAACAGAGAAAGGGAATGATCCAGGTGAAATACCAGGGGAAGGCATTGGGCGAGAGGAAGAGCAGCGCGGCGAGAAGGAAAAGACAGGCGCGCAGCGGCTCCCAGCCTTTCCTGGTAGCATACGCCACCAGCGCCAGCGTCAGTACGGCGGCGACCAGCTCGGCTTGCGCCTTGGAATTGCCCGCCAGGCGGATGAGGCGGAACAGGCTGTCGTTGCCCTCCCAGCCGATGGCGTAGTCCGCGAGCCCTCGGAAAAGGCGCCGCCCCGCGCCCAGGTACGGGACGTACCCCAGTGCGACCACGGCCACGAAGATTGCGGCATAGACGCGGCGCGTGCGCCTCAGGAAAACGGGCAGCACGAGTACGGAGAAGAATTTCGAAATTGTCGAGAGAGCGAGAAAGGCCACTGACAAGCGAGGCTTGCGGTGTATAATCAGCAGGCTCGCCCCCAAGAGGGTGAGAAGGGCCAGCGAGTCGTGGTGGCCGCACAACGCGAACGACAAAACGATGGTGGGATTCCAGGCGTAGGTCAGCACGCGATGGAGCGGCTGCTTCAAGGCCGCCAGTAGCGCCAGCAAGACGGCGATGGCGGCGAGATCGAGCCCGGTGAAGAGCCGCTTGTAGCCGGGAATCGTTCGAGCCCAGGTGAAAGCCCATTCGCTGAGCGGCGGGTAGAGGGTTGAGACGTTCCTACCTGTCGCGAGCGGATGCGCAGGGTCCTGGAACCCCTTGAGACCCGGCGTGGCGGGAGAGACGGTGTAGGGATTCACGGGGAGCCGCTGGATACGGCCCTCCCACTGGTAGCGGTAGACGTCGGCGGAGAGCGCAGGCTCGCGAAGCAGAACGAAAAGGCGAAAGACGACCGCCCCAAGCAGGATGATGAGCAACGCGGCGCGGCCTAGGCGAAACTGCTCGACCAGGTAGACCCCGGCCAGATACATCGCTCCTGCGGCCAGCGCCAGCGCGATGAACTCGGGGACGGAAGTTTCGAGCTTTTGCCACCGACCGATCAGCCGGAAGACAGCGCCGAGGCCGACGGCTAAGCCGAGCAGCCCCAGGGCTGGCAGCAAGGCCGATGCAGAGAATCTTTCTTGCATCGAAGAATCACCGGACTCTTGGCCGGGCGCGATTGAACGCCTGAGACCAAGCGCAAAAGAAAAACACGAACCATTTACGCTCTCGGTTGCGGGTTCTATGGGTCACTTCTACTTGGCCATCCTGGTCGCGCAATCCAACCCGTTGGCGCGGTATTTCTACAAGCTTTTCCACAAGGACCCCTTTCGGGGCATATACCAACCCAACGCCTTTGACCTCTCGATCCTAATCCCTTACTTTACCATTCTTATTCTCCTGTCGATTTTCGGTCTTCATCGCTACTACCTGGTTTATCTCTATCTCAAGAACCGCGGCAAGGCGCCGCGACCCCAGCGGCGTTTCGAGCGCTTACCCCGCGTCACCATCCAATTGCCCATTTACAACGAGCGGTACGTCGTGGAGCGGCTGCTGGAGGCTGTCGCGCGCCTCGATTATCCGCGGAAGCTGCTGGACATCCAGGTGCTCGACGATTCGACCGACGAAACGCGCATTGTCTCGTCCCGTCTGGTGAGCGAATATGCGCGAGCCGGGCATCCGATTTCGTACCACCACCGCGCGCACCGCGAAGGCTTCAAGGCCGGCGCGCTGGCCGAAGGCCTGAAAACCGCTGCGGGCGAATTCATCGCCATCTTCGACGCCGACTTCGTCCCGCCGCCCTCCATCATCAAGGACATGGTCCACTACTTCGCCGACCCGCAGGTGGCGGTCGTGCAAGGCCGATGGACGTGGATCAATCGTCACTACTCGAACCTCACGGAAGTCGAGGCGATTCTGCTCGACGGCCACTTCGTTATCGAGCATGGCGCGCGGAACTTTTCCGGGCGCTTCTTCAATTTCAATGGCACGGCGGGCATGTGGCGGCGCTCCGCTATCGAGGATGCAGGCGGCTGGCAGCACGATACGCTCACCGAGGACACCGACTTGAGCTACCGGGCGCAGCTCAAGGGTTGGAAGTTCATCTACGACCCCTCGATCGAGTGCCCCTCCGAGCTACCCGTCGAGATGAACTCCTTCAAGACGCAGCAGGCGCGTTGGGCCAAGGGACTCATTCAAGTCGCCCGGAAGCTGCTCCCGGTCATCTGGCGAAGCCCGCAGCCCCTGGCCATCAAGCTGGAAGCCACTTTCCACCTCACGGCGAACATCGCCTATCCGCTCATGGTCGTGTTTTCCCTCATCCTCTTGCCGGCGATGATTGTGCGCTTTTATCAAGGCTGGTTCCAGATGCTCTACCTGGATCTGCCGCTGTTCCTGGCCGCCACCTGTTCGGTCTCGACGTTTTACATGGTGGCGCAACGCGCCCTTTACCCCCGCGCGTGGTGGAGCCGCATCAGGTACATTCCCTTCCTGATGGCTACCGGCATCGGGCTCGCCCTCACGAACTCCCAGGCGGTATTTGAAGCGCTGCTGGGGAAGCCGTCGGAATTCGTCCGCACGGCCAAGTATCGCGTGGAAGCGTGCGAGGAAGGCTGGGAACGGAAGAAATACGTCCGGCGCCGCGCCGGATGGATTCCGGCGGTCGAACTGGGCCTCGCCGCCTACTTCCTCTTCACGACGGCTTATTCCTTCACCATCGAGAATTACTTGACCACCCCCTTCCTGATGCTCTTCTTCATGGGTTATTCCTACATGGGGGCTATGTCACTATTTCAGACGCCGATGCGCCGGCTGTGGAACGCCTTGCCTCCGCTTGTCCGCCCACGGCCGGTTTCCGAGACAACATAATCCGCATTCATGTTTCCGCTTGTAGGGGCGGGTTTAGAACCTGCCGCTACGACGCCTTAACGGCGGGCTTATCCTAAGGAATCTCCGGCATTTGCGATATAGTAGGAAACGCGCGAGGCTTTCATGAACCCGATGATCCGGGCGAAAATCACGGAGGTTGCACGACTGTGCGACAAACACGGCGTACGGCGTATGGAGTTGTTCGGCTCCGGCGCAGGCGACCCTTTCGATCACCTTACCAGCGATCTGGACTTCCTCGTCACGTTTGAGGATATGGGCGTCAATCAGTATGCAGACGCCTATTTTGGTTTACTGGAGGCCCTGGAAGAACTTTTTGCGCGGCCCGTGGACCTCGTCGTCGCCTCCGCGGTTACCAACCCCTACTTTCTCGAGAGCATCGCGCCAACCCGAACCCTCATTTATGCGCATTGAGTCGAAGAAATACCTTTACGACATCCGACAGGCGGCAACGCGCATCGCGGACCCACTGCTGGCTGGCGGATAGCCCCGCCGTGGGGAAGTCTGGTTTGCCTAGGCGTCCTTTCTCCTCTTCACCATAGCGTATTCATATACGGTTGAGAATTACCTAACCGCGCCCCTGCTCATCCTCTTCTTCATGGGTTATTCCTCCCCCATTAACCTCGACAGCGGAAAGAGCCGCAGGCCCAAAGAGCGCGTCTGCGCTACACTGCTTGACGCCGGGGTTATCCTATACGTCCGCTTCTTGGGGGCATGATGCAACGAATGTTCCGTGGGAGTTCCCCTCTCTTATTGTTGGCGCTGGCTTTCGCAGCGATCGAGGTCGTGGCGCTGCCGGCGGCGGCGTGGGAGAAGGAGCCGCTTTCCGTCTTCCACGAGCGGCGGGCGCGCTTGGTGCGCGAGACGGGCGCCGACGGCGTGATTGTGCTGGCGGGCTACCGCGAGGTGGACGTCGCCGCCAGCGTGACTCCCTTCCGTCAGAACGAGAATTTCTATTACCTGACGGGTTGGAATGAGCCGGACGCCCTGCTGCTGGTGGTGCCTAAGTCTGCCAAGCCGGGCAACGGCAACCCCGAAATCGACAAGGAAGTTCTCTTCATCCCCGCCCATGACTACCGTCAGGAGAATTGGACAGGGCCCAAGCTGGGGCCCGACGATGCTGACGCCCCGTCTCGCACCGGGTTTCCCACGGTGAAGCCTGTGGCGCTTTTTCAGTCGGCACTCCAGGAAGCTCTCAAGACTTTTCCCAAGATTTACACCGAGCTGACCGCCCAACCCGAAAGCGGCGAGGACGACTTCCAAGCCAAAATGGTCGCCAACCTGCGCAAAATAGCACCGCTGGCGACGTTGGGGGACCTGCGATCTGTGCTTACGCGGCTGCGCATGGTGAAATCGCCCGGAGAAATCGCGCTGATCCGGAAAGCCACGGAGGCCTCCATCGATGCGCACCTGGCAGCGATGAAGGCAGTGCGGCCCGGCGTCTGGGAGTACGAAATCGCTGCGCTGATGAAGTATGAGTTCGAGCGACGCGGCTGTGAGTGGCCGGCTTACCCGCCCATCGTCGGCTCGGGATTCTTCTCCACCGTGTTGCACTACGACCAGGACGACCGCCAGATGAAGGACGGCGACGTGGTGGTGCTGGATGTGGCAGGCGCCTACGGCGGCTACACCAGCGACATCACGCGTACGCTTCCTGTTAGTGGCCACTTCACTTCACGCCAGCGCGAAATCTACGAAATTGTCCTTGGAGCCCAGAACGCGGCCATCGCCGCCGCAAAGCCAGGCGTGTATCTCGGTCGCAGCAGCACGAAGGGACTCTACGAAATTGCCTTCGAATACCTCAACACCCACGGCAAAGATCTCCACGGCAAGCCGCTTGGGCAGTATTTCATCCACGGACTTAGCCACCCGATTGGCCTCAACGTGCATGACCCCATGGACTTCAACCAGCCACTTCAGCCGGGGATGGTGGTGACGGTCGAGCCCGGCATCTATATCTCCGAAGAGAAGCTCGGCGTCCGCATCGAGGACGATATCCTCATCACCGGAAATGGCTACGAGCTTTTGACCCGCCGCCTGCCCCGCGCCGCGGACGAAATCGAGAAAGTGATGTCGGAAAGATAATCGACCGCGCCGTTGAACCGCAGAGCGCGTGATCGATCACGGCCAAGGCGTGTCGCGCGGTCCGTCAGCTGACGGACGGCCCCAGGGCTGAGGATCGCAAATCTCCTCCGATGCCGCGGTGCAAGTGCATAATCAGGGTGCTAGTCCCGTGACCGCCTGATAAGTTTCCGACCGTGCTTGTGTACACCCCAAGCCTTCGCAATGAGCACGCTCCGCCAAAAGCACCTTTTTAGGCGGGCACGGGACTAGCAGGTTGCTGAAAAGCACCTGAGATGTCATGCTGATCCGTCAGCCGACGGAGAAGCATCTCAGCCTCTACTGAGAACAAAGAGCTTAGATCCTTCGCTGCGCTTCGGCTCACGCTCTGTGCGGTGAGCGCAAGCCGGACCGCGGTCAGGATGACATGCCATAAACCGTTTTTCAGCAACCGGCCAGGTCATGGCCACGCAATGCTGGTTGAGCAGGAACTTACAGGGGCCGGCTTTTCTTGACTTATGGAGGGGCGTACAATAGGATAAATCATTTGGCTTGAGGGGCTTTCTCCTAACCGAGCAGCTTCGGAAGGGGTAGGTGCCTCTCGCGGCGCAGGGCTGAATATGTTCGAGGCTTTACAAGACCGCTTCCAACGCGTTTTCAAGTCGCTACGCATCCAGGGCGTCCTGAACGAGGAAGTTGTGGATGAGATCCTCCGCGAGGTGCGGCTGGCGCTGCTGGAAGCCGACGTCAACCTGAACGTCGTCAAGGTGCTGCTCGAGCGGGTGCGGGTAAAGGCGCTGGGCGAGGAGGTGCGGTCGAGCCTCAGTCCCGGCCAAGAAGTGGTACGCATCGTCCGAGACGAGCTGATCGAGATTCTGGGCCGCCAAGCCTCGCTGCTGACGTTTTCGCGCGAGTTTCCGACGGTGTTTCTGCTGGTCGGTCTCCAGGGTTCAGGCAAGACGACGACGGCGGGCAAGCTGGCGCTTTGGCTCTACAACCGCAAGAAACGCCCCGTGCTGGTTTCGACGGACGTTTACCGTCCCGCGGCGCGCGAGCAGTTGGCGGTGATTGCCAAGGCGGTCGAGATTCGCTGCTTCCCCGGCGACGGCATTAACTCGCCCGTCGAGCTGGCGCTGGCGGCCCGGAAGGATGCCGCCGACCGCGGCCATGACGTGCTCATCGTGGACACCGCCGGCCGGCTCCACATTGACGAAGCACTGATGCAGGAGGTGAGCGAGCTGCGGACTCGCCTGCGCCCCAGCGAAGTGCTGCTCGTCGCCGACGCCATGAGCGGTCAGGACGCGGTACGCAGCGCGCAGGAGTTCCATGAGCGGCTGGGGACCACTGGCGTGATCTTGACCAAGCTCGATGGCGACGCGCGGGGCGGCGCGGCCCTCTCCATTCATTACGTCACCGGCCAGCCCATCAAATTCATCGGGGTGGGCGAGAAGTACGACGCGCTGGAGATCTTCTACCCCGAGCGGATTGTCTCCCGCATTCTCGGCATGGGCGACATCCTCTCGCTGATCGAAAAAGCCGAGGAGAAAATCGACAAGCAGCAGGCGCTCGAGGTCCATCGCAAGCTCCAGAGCGATACCTTCACTCTGGAGGACTTTCGCGACCAGCTCCGTCAGGTGCGCCAGCTCGGGCCCATGGAGCAGATGCTGGGTCTACTCCCCAACGTGGGGATTTTTAAGGACGCCGCCAAGGCGCGCGTGGACGAGAAAGAATTGGTCCACATCGAAGCCATCATTGATTCCATGACTCCCCAAGAGCGCCGGAATCATGAGATCATTAACGGACGGCGGCGCAAACGCATCGCGCGGGGGAGCGGCACCAGCGTCCAGCAGGTGAATCAGGTCTTGAAACAGTATTTTCAAATGCGCAAAATGATGAAATCGATGAGTCAACAGCTCTTGGGACGCGGCCTGAGCCGGCTGAAGATGCCGGCGGGTACGGGCGTGGTAACTTCCTGAGCCGTAGCCGCGAGCCCCGCGGGCGGGGGCGGCGGGTGGAAAAGGTCAAGAGAGTTTTCAGTTGGCGAGGCAAGAATCAGCGGCAGGTCTGCTGCGGCGAACCCGCCGGCGATTTCCTACATCTCACACTCTAGGAGGATAATTGCTGAGGATACGTCTGGCTCGGACGGGAGCCAAAAAGAAGGCAAGCTACCGAATCGTGGTCATGGATAGGGAGAAGGCGCGCGACGGGCGCTCGGTGGAAGTCCTGGGTCACTACAATCCGCGCCGCGAGCCGCCGGAACTGGTAATCAATCGCGAGCGGGCGAACTATTGGATCAGCCGCGGCGCCCAGCCCTCCGAGACGGTTCAGAGTTTCCTCGAGAAGGCCCCGGGAACCCCGAGCTGAAAGTGTATCGCCGGTCATCGCGATAGCCCTATGGCCCGGGCAGCGTGCGATTATGCGTTCTCACACACACTCTTTCCTAAGACGCGATCCTGAACAAGTCGAGCGCGAGGGAGGGCCAAATGAAGGAGCTAATCGAAGCCATCGCGAAGGCGCTGGTGGACAATCCCGAGCAGGTCTCCGTACAGGCAGTAGAGGGTGAGCAGGTTACGGTGCTAGAGCTTCGCGTGCACCCTTCGGACCTTGGGAAGGTGATCGGCAAGCAGGGGCGGACAGCCCGTTCCATCCGCACCATTCTCAACGCCGCAGGGATGAAGCTGAAAAAGCGGTTTACGCTGGAGATTCTGGAGTAGGAGGCCCTCGGTGTCGCGTGCGGCCCCGAGCGCTGCGCAGGGGGGGCAGTTGTCGCCCAAGCCGGAACGATTCTTGGCCATTGGGCGCGTTGTGCGGCCCCAGGGACGGCGAGGGGAAGTCGTCGCGGAGGTGCTGACGGATTTCCCCGGCAGGTTTCAAGAGGTGCGGCAGGTCTTCCTCGAGGAACCCTGCCAGGCTCCCCGGCTCGCGGTGGTGGAACGCGCTTGGCCGCACAAAGGGCGGGTGGTATTGAAGTTTGCCGGCGTCGATTCCATCGAAGCGGCTTCCCGCCTGCGCGGGTGCTGCCTGCTTATCCCGCGGGAGGAAAGGACGCCGCTTCCCCCGGACCACTACTACCTCTGGGAGCTGGAAGGGTGTCGGGTAGTCGTGGAACGTGCGGGAGCAGCTCACGAGGTGGGAACGGTGACAAAGGTGGAGCCGACCGGCGGCGTGGGTCTCCTGCACGTCGAGACGCCGCGCGGCGAGGTGCTCATCCCGCTGGCCCAGGCCATCTGCACGCGGATCGATCCGGCAGCGAAAACGATTGTGATTGATCCTCCGGAGGACTTGCTGGAGTTGAACTTGGAAGCTAAGAGTTGATGTGCGGATTAAGGCTTTGCAGGCTTGCTCTTCTGCTAGTGCCGTTCCAACTTAATGAGGTTAGCTATTTCACTTTGGTTTTGTAGAGCATCGACACGCTGTCGGGCTTAGGGGGATTAGTCGGAATACGTTGGAACGGCACTAGCCCCAAGCCCCTGGCTCTCAGCCCCCGAAAGCATGACCTTTGACGTCATCACCATTTTTCCGGACTTTTTCCGGAGCATTCTGGAGCACGGGTTGCTGAAGCGCGCCCGCGCGTGCGGCCACGCCGAAATCCGGCTGCACGACTTGCGGGACTTCACCGACGATCGCCACCGGACGGTGGATGACCGGCCTTTTGGCGGCGGGCCGGGCATGGTGTTTAAACCCGAGCCCGTCTTCCGCGCGGTGGAATCGTTGCAGACGGAATCGCCGGGAGTGAGCTTCCCGGTCATCCTGCTCTCACCGCAGGGAAGGCTCCTGACGCAGGCGGTGGCCGAGGAGCTTCCGCGGGAAGCCCGCGTGGTGCTGATTTGCGGGCGCTACGAAGGCGTGGACGAACGCGTCGCGGAAAACCTCGCCACGGATGAGATTTCCATCGGCGACTACGTGCTGAGCGGAGGAGAGCTGGCCGCCGCCGTCGTTATGGAGACGGTGGTTCGCCTCCTGCCCGGCGTGCTTGGCAACGAAGAGTCCCGGCAGCAGGACTCCTTCGCGCCCCCGGACACAGGCGCGCTCGGAGGCCAGCACGGCCTGCTGGATTGCCCGCACTACACCCGGCCCGCGGAGTTCCGCGGCTGGAAGGTTCCGGAAGTGCTGCTCTCCGGGAATCACGAACAGATTCGTCAGTGGCGGCGCCAGCGGGCCCTGGAGAAAACCTGGCGAAGACGGCCTGACCTGCTCGCCGAGGTTACGCTTTGCGAGGATGACCGCAAGATGCTGGAGGAGGTCAGGGTGGCACGGCCATCCTGGCCGTGACCCATCACGGGCGGGACGCCCGTGCCATGTCGATGCCAAGCTTGGGAGCTAATGTGCCATGAACGCTTTGGAGAAGATTGAACAACAGCAGATGAAGAAAGACCTTCCCTCGTTCCGTGCGGGCGACACCGTGCGGGTGCACGTCAAGATCAAGGAAGGGGACAAGGAAAGAATTCAGGTCTTTGAGGGCACGGTGATTGGCCGGCGGCGAGCCCGGAGCCATTCCACTCTTACGGTCCGCAAAATCTCCTTTGGCCACGGCGTGGAGCGCATCTTCCCGTTGCACTCGCCGGTGATCAACAAGATCGAGGTTGTGCGGTCAGGTCGCGTGCGGCGCGCCAAACTCTATTACCTGCGTAAGCTCCGGGGCAAGGCAGCACGCCTCCGCGCGGTGAAGACCGAGCAGGAAACGTAACAGCCTATGTACCGGCGCTCTGTGCCTGCCCAGCTTGGGCGGGGAGCGCCGAAGTCTTGCGGTGGTCATCGAGCGGCCCGGCGAGCGGTGCGCTGCTGTCCCGGCGGCCGTGATTTACAGGCGGGCCGGGGGCCGGCGCTACGTGCGCGGGCCTCACGCGGCGCGGAATTTGAAGACGCCTTTCGAGATAGGCGTACCCACGACTTCGATCCGGCTCAAGTCTCGCGTTCCCAGCCCGAGTTGCTCAGCCAAGCGCAGCGTGCTGTCGCACGTTTCAAAGGGCGGCGCACCGCGATCCGCCATCGGATCAAAACCCATCAGGGCGGTCGCCACCGCATCCGTAGTCACACAATTGGTGCCCGCAATGAGAAGACCTGGCCGGACAGGCCGGGACCCGGCCCAAGGGCCTTCCCCACCGCTCATGGTCTCAATCCCGTCGATAATCGCCAGGTGGATCGGGCGCGCCGCCACCAGATCGACTACCACCCGAGGCACCCGATAGCCACCCTCGCGGGGAGAGCGGGGATCATTTTCCGGTAAGGCGCTCTTCGGAGGTTGCCGTTTCCCATCGTGAAAGATCCCGCGCCCGCCCCGGGGCTCCGGACTGGGTTCGTCCTCTGGAGCCTTATCGCCGTAAATCGTACAGGGAGTGTTACCGAAGCAGTTTTTCATCGCCAGGGTAATGCCGGCCGTCCTGTGTTCCTTCAGCTTGGCGATAGAGACAAACACGTCGCAGTCTTCGTAGGAGTGGTTCAAATCGTAGGCTTTATACATCAATCCACCACCGGGGACCCAAAAGCGCGGATACTTCTTGCCCTTGCCCAGGTAGTTGGTGTTTTCAAACTCCACGCGTGGCGCCGCGCTGCTGAAGTCCCTTGGCTCCCAATTGGCCTGGAGCATAAACTCTTCCAGCGGCTCAGCCGTGGACATTACGCTCTCCAGCAAACGAATACGCTGTGCGCCTGCCTTGCCCAGTAGATGCACCGTGGCGCCGATGACCTGCGGGTGAACCCAGTAGGTTACTTCCGGTGCCAGATGCCCGAGCCGGGTGGTAGCATTGCCCGTCATGTTGAGCTTTATCGCTACGGTCTTTCCTTTCACGAGCCGTTCCATGCCGCCCAACTGATCGAACATCCTGGCAAGCGTGGGAAGCACCTCGGGGCCGTAGGCGGGGCACTTCGCCACGGAAACAGGCGCCGTCGGCGCCTCGCTGCCCAGACATAGCCGCGGACGAGGCAGCCAGAGACTGGCTGCCGTTGCGCCCACGGCGTGAATGAATTGCCTTCGAGTGCAGGCGTTTTTCATACTGGCACCCCGTCGTTGGATTCCAAGACCAATTATACCGAAACGAGTTGTAAATGAAACGTCCCGAACCTCGAAGCCCGCACGATACGCACCCTGGATTCGATTGTAGAACGAACCTGGCGGCGTCGGGACCAGGACTGGTGTCCTGAGTCAGAAGTTCGCTGTCAAAACCTTTGCCATGCGGGCGACAGTTCCCCAGCCCCGTCAGGGGCGAAATATCGTAGCCCAGGGCGCCAAGCCCTGGGGGAGGAATGCCCCCACCCCCTTCCATTGCCCCTCCCCCGCCCGGCGGGGGAGGGGGTTGGGGGGAGGAGGCGAACTCTAATCTCACGGCTCACCCCGGGCCACCTTCTATCGCCTGTCAGTTGACGGGCTGACTTCTTAAACGAACTTCTGACTCAGGAGACCAGGCCTTGGCGACACGGTAGGGTTTATTTCTACCGCTAGGCGCTTGGGATTCTGCGCGGATCAGTGGTGATAAGGGGATTTCGCGACAGGTACCCTTGCTTGCTCTCAGCGTGCCCAACTTCCGTGTGGCCGACGATCGCTCCAGAATGGGGTCACGCGCCGCAAACAATGCTGACGGCACGGATCGTTCAACATTGCTTCTCGGGTCATTCACAATGGCGGCGCAACATTCCAAACGTCCGGTGAACAAATGAGGAGTCGGATTCGTAACATCTATCAGAGAGCACCGGGAGATGATGCTATGAGAAAAGGGCCTTTTGTCCTCACGGTCTTGTTTGTACTCATGCTGCCCCTGACTATGGCAGCCCAGGAGAAGTCACAGTCCCGCTACGAATCGCTGTCCGCGTACTTGGATGGGAAACTCGTCGGGCTCCAACTAGTTGGTGTAGGGGTCGGTGTAATCCATCCCGACGGAACGACTTGGGTTCAGGGGTTCGGGTTGGCAGACATGGAGCAGAAGATTCCTGCTACTGGCGACACGATCGCCATGTGGGCCTCTTCGAGCAAGGTGGTCACCGCGGCAGCGGCGCTGAAAGCTATGCAGACGAAACGCATCGGCCTGGACACGGCGATCAACGCTTACCTGCCGTTCAAAGTCGTGAACCCCAACTTCCCGCAAACTCCGATTACATTTCGAATGCTTCTCAATCACACGTCGAGCATCCTCTACGATCTGAATACCGGACACGCTCTATATGGCGACGGCGACGCAACCATGGAGCTTGGTGAGTTTCTGCGGGAATACCTTGTGCCTGGCGGCCGCTATTACAAGGGAACGAACTTTAGTGCATCGGCCCCCGGCCGCGCATACGTGTACAGCAACATCAACGCATCGCTCCTGGGCTACCTTGTGGAGCGTATCGCTGGCGTCCCCTTCAACGAGTATTGCCGAAACGAACTGTTCAGACCGCTCGGGATGCAAGAGGCCAGTTGGTTTCTCCGCGACATCGATGTTTCTCACATGGCCGTTCAGTATGTTGCGGTTCAACCAGAAGGAAAAACGCGGCGAGTGCGAAACTATGGCTGGCCCGGGTACCCGGACGGCATGCTACGGTGCAGCGCCAAGGAAATGCTGCGCATCATGGCGGTGCTGCTTGGGGACGGCCGGCTTGATGGCAAGCAGGTGTTGACGCACGAAACGGTGGCAGAAATGTTCAAGCCGCAGGGTGTTGATCCCGCTCAGTTAAGAGGTCGTAGTCCGTGGGTGTCTCTCGATACTGGCCTGGTATGGAAACTCATCGAACTGGATGGGCACAGGATATGGAGCTTTAACGGAAACGGCGAAGGCATGGCCACCGCTGTTCTGCTTGACGATAAGCGTAAGGGCGCCGCAGTGGTCTGGATTAGCGGCGGAGTCCTCGAAACTCCGCAGGGTCAGGCATTCTTTGCGGACCTGCATCATAGGTTGGTCGCCGAAATGGAGCGCACGGACTAAACCAGCGCATGGGCGGCGCAGATCTCGCCGCCTTGCGTTCTAACGCATTGATGCCCCCGGATCACGGGCACCCCGGAAGTTGCACCCCATCCACGCTAGCACCGGCGCATGGCCCAGACCGGAAGGCGGTAATCATTGGCAACAGCACTTCCCACAGGAAACCCGCAAATAGGTTTGCCCTGACGCCGTCGTGTTTGCCGACTCCGTCAGTGGACGTGAGGGCGGCCATCACAATGCGACGACACGGTGAAGCGGCCACGTTCATGTAGCCACCGTCGAGGTTTGCGTCATTGGCTTGCCATAGAGTAAACTCTCCGCTGTTATCCCATGCCGCGCCCGCGTAACCCGAGCGAGTTCCGATGCACGCACCGGCTGGAGGCACAGGCCTTGCGCCGGGGGTGGCGGCTTGTTGCCGGATGCGATGAGGCCGGTCGCGGGGCGCTGCTGGGCCCGCTCTATGCCGCGGCAGTCATCCTTGATGTCGCCAAACCTATCCTGGGCGTGGACGACTCCAAGCGACTCTCCCCTCCCGACCGCCAAGCGCTCGCCGAGGAGATCCGCGAGAAAGCTGTAGCCTTTCACGTCGTTGCGGTCTCCGCCGCCGAAGTGGACGCACTGAATGTGTACGAGGCCTCAAGGCAAGCGATGCTCCGTGCCATCGGGGCGCTCAACCCGTCGCCTGACTTTATCCTCACGGACGCCATGCCCCTGTCCCGCGGCGCGGCTTCGGCGGCGTTCTCGATTCCTCACCGTGCCATCATTCATGGCGACGCGCGCTCAGCCTCCATCGCCGCCGCCTCCATTCTCGCCAAGGTTGCCCGTGATGCCCACCTTGCGGAACTCGATCGAGTTTATCCGCAGTACGGCCTCGCCAGAAACAAAGGTTACGGGACGCGCGAGCACCTCGCCGCGCTGGCACGCTACGGTCCTTGCCCCGAGCACCGGAAATCCTACCAGCCGGTGAAGGACTGTCTGCTTCCGCTGTTTCCGTTCACGCCGTCCGCTTAAGTAGGGGCGGGCTCCGCCTACCCGAGTAGCTCGAGCGAGCTTTGCCCGGAAGTTCGCCCATACGGGAGCCCGAAGGGCTCCCCTACCAAAGCGGTGCTATACTCGCTTCCGGCAGCGGTGGTCGGTGCCCGGACTGGGGTAATTGGCGACCGCCGTCCGCTCTTTGCGCCGATAGAGGGTCGCTATAGACGTCAGGTGATCTCCACATGGCAACGCTACTGATCCAAGGTGGCCGCGTACTCTCACCCGAAGACGGCTGGGACGGCGAACTGGACGTCCTGGTCGAGGACGGCGTGATTCGCGAGATTGCGCCTCAACTCATTGTAAGCGCCGACGAAACGCTGGATGTGCGCGGTCAGGTGGTCTCGCCCGGCTTCGTGGACATCCATGTTCACTTGCGTGAACCGGGGGCAGAGACTTCCGAAACGCTCGAAACGGGCCTCGCAGCCGCCGTGGCCGGGGGCTTTACTGCTGTTTGCCCCATGCCCAACACCAAGCCCGTCATCGACCGCCCCGAACTCGTCCGCGCCATGGTGGAGAAAGCTCAGCGCCTCGGGTTAGCGCGCGTGCTGCCCATCGCCGCCGTTTCGATGGGAAGCCAGGGAGAATCGCTGACGGATTTCGCGGCGCTGCTCGCGGCGGGCGCCGTGGCGTTCTCCGATGATGGACGACCGGTGAAGACCGCGGGGCTGCTGAAGCGCGCCCTGGAAAGGGCTCGGGATCTCGGCGTCCCCTTGCATGACCACTGTGAGGACCCGAGCCTGAGCAGCGGCGGCGTGATCAACGAAGGCTCAGTTGCAAAACAATTGGGCGTGCGGGGAATCCCCAACAGCGCCGAAGAGGTCTGCGTCGCCCGCGACTTGGTGATCGCGGAGGCGACCGGCGCGCGCCTGCACGTGGCCCATGTGTCTACCGCGCGTGCGCTGGAGATGGTGCGCGCGGGGAAGCAACGCGGAATCCGCGTGAGCTGCGAGGTCACTCCCCATCATTTCACGCTCACCGACCAGGCCGTGCTCGAGCGCGGGACAAACGCCAAGGTGAACCCTCCGCTCCGCAGCGTTCAGGATGTAGAGGCGGTGCTGGCGGGCCTTGCAGATGGCACCGTCGATGCCATCGCTACCGATCACGCGCCCCACGCGCCCGAACTTAAGGCGAAGCCGCTCGCCACCGAAGCGCCCTTCGGGGTTATCGGCCTCGAAACGGCGTTGGGCCTGGCGCTGACGCAACTGGTCCACGCAGGAAAGATTTCTCTGGCTCACCTCATTTCGCTGATGAGCACGAACCCCGCGCGCATCATCAACCGGCCCCTCGGCCGCTTGAAGGTGGGCGGCACGGCTGATGTCACCGTCTTTGACCCCAACCGCGAATGGACTTACCGCGCCGCGCAAGGCCGCTCGAAGAGCCGCAATTCGCCCTTCGATGGCTGGAATCTTAAAGGCGCCGTCACTGCCACCATCGTGGCCGGAAAAATTGTGTACCGCCGAGGGTAGGCGCGGGGGCTTTCGGGAAGTGACGCATTTTGGTTTTGTAGCGCCGGGCTTTAGCCCGGCATGTGCCGCCCTGAAGGGCGGCGCTACATCAAAATGAGTCACTACCGGCTTTCGGTAAGGCTTGACTTTGGCCCTGCCGCGGCGTAGTGTGCGTGCCGAATACCCCAAGTAGCCCTTCGCTTTGGACACCCGTTTCGAGCGTACGATCATGGGGCGGGAATCCAGCTCGTATTCGCGGGTTAAGGAGGTGGAGCCATGGAGCGACCCACCGGGGTTACCATTCTCGCTGTGTTGAATTTTGTCGGAGCGCTTTTGTGCGTGCTGGGCGCTCTGCTGTTTTTCCTGGGGTTAGGGTTGGCGGGCGCCGGCGCCAAGACAACAGGTGCAGGGACAGGTGGCATGGCCCTGCTCATGGGTCTGGGCGCCGTGGGCGGGGTCATTATCCTGATCTTTGGTGCGATCGCGGTGCTGGTGGGCGTCGGCCTTTGGAAATTACGCAACTGGGCACGAATCCTCACCATCGTGCTGACCGCTCTAAGCCTGCTGTTTGCGGTGCTCGGCTTGCTGACCTCGCTCCTGCACTTCCAGCTTTTCGCTCTCGTGTTCCGGTTGGTCTTTGTAGCAATCTACGCCTTGATTCTTTGGTACATGTTCCAACCCCACGTTAAGCAGGCGTTCGGCGCTACTTAGCAGGTTTGCTTGGTCTGGGGTCAACGGGGAGCACGGAGCGTTGGCGGTGCAGCGCACGGCCCGTTCTTTCACCTTGTCTTGCACCGCGCGCTGCAGGCCCTTGCCGCGTTGGGACTTGTTCTGAGACACAGAGTTGGTCGCCCAGGAAAGCCGCAACGCCGAAGAACGAACGTTGCGTTACTTCCTGGATCGGCTGCCGGGCTTGACGGCGGGGATGCCGGACCTGCAGAGAGGGCAATCCGCGGGCTTGTAGTTCTGGATGGCGAGCGTGAGCAGTGCGGCTTTGGGCACCGCGAGGTCCACCGCTCCGCCACTCCGGTCGATGAGCGCGCCCACTCCTACGACTTTTCCTCCCGCTTGCTCCACACACTGCATCGTTTCGCGCGTCGAGAGGCCGGTAGTGAGCACGTCTTCGACTACCAGCGTGGGCTCGCCCAAGGCCAGGCTAAATCCCCGGCGCAGCGTCATGACGCCTTCCTGCCTTTCGGTAAAGAGCGCGCGGACGCTCAAGGCGCGGGCCACCTCGTGGGCCACCAGAATCCCGCCCAGGGCGGGCGCGGCCACCACCGACCCGCCCAGGTGCCGGAGCTTCGCCGCCAGTTCTGTGCACAATTGTTCGGCCACGCGCGGATACTGCAAGACCAGCGCGCACTGGATGTACCGGTCGCTGTGCAGACCCGAGGAAAGAACGAAGTGGCCTTCCAGGAGTGCGGAGTGTTGGCGAAAGATATTGAGGATTTCGTTTTCAGTCATGCTAATCAGCTAGAAACTGGAAACTCGAAAATCGAAACTCGAACGCAGCAAACCTTCTGACCCCTGGCTTCTAACTTCTAGCTTCTGCCTTCTGGATTTCAGATAGCAACCGTGCTTTCGGAAGTGCCGCAGCAACGCCTCCCGCTTCATCGCACAACGACCACGTCTCTAATGGCGTTTTCCGGTGCGCCTCGCAAGGCATCCTGCCGACGGTCCTCGAGGATCAAGGCAATCGCCTCGGCAAGATTCGTTCGGCACTCTTCTATGGTTCGCCCTTGTCCATTAGCACCAGGAACCTCCAGACAGTAGGCGATGTACCATTCCCCGTCTTGCTCAATGATGGCTGTGAACTCGTTGTACATAGAACACCTCGATCCACTGCTAACTTACCCCAAGTTCGCTTTGGATTCCCCTTTCTATCTCTGCGACGATGGCGTCTGCCGCGGCCACGGGCTCCGGCGCTTCCGTGATAGGCCGTCCCACGACGAGGTAATCCGCCCCCGCCTGGATGGCGACTTCCGGCGTCGCGATGCGTACTTGGTCGTCCGCCGCGCCTGTGGCGGGTCCCGCAGCCCCGGCGATGCCGGGGCGGGTGAGGGCAGGTCGGATGCCCGGCGTGACGATCACGAAGCGGGGGCCACAGGCGGCGCGAACTGCAGCGATTTCGCGGGGTGACGCCACCACGCCGTCGAGGCCAGCTTCTTGGGCAAGTCGCGCCAGCCGGACGACGACATCCTCCGGGGTGCCGGCCAGTCCCAATTTTTCCAGGTCGCTGCTCTCCAAACTGGTCAGGAGTGTGACCGCCAGCACTCGCGGGCGGGCGTCCTCGTGGCGGCGGCTGGCGGCTGCCTGCACGCCCTCGAGCGCCGCTTCCATCATCGTGCGCCCGCCGGAAGCGTGGACGTTCAGCATGGTGACGCCGAGCTGGGCAGCCTCGCGGGCTGCGGCTCGCACGGTGTTCGGGATATCGTGGAACTTCAAATCGAGGAAGACCTTCTCGCCCACCGCGACCAGATAGCGCGCCAGCACCGGACCTTCCGCGGTAAAAAGCTCCGAGCCTACCTTGAACATCCCCACGTGGCCGTGGAGCCTCTCCGCCAGACGTGTGGCGGCGTCGGCGCTGGGAAGGTCGAGCGCCACAATCAATTTTTCTCGCGCAGACATCACCACTATTGTAGTTGAAGGTGGCACAAACATGAAGTGGGGACTTCCGGGTAGAAGGTGAGCCGCAACTGGGCGCTGGGACGCGGTGCTATTTCGCCGGCCTGTTCCTGCCGGCGAACATCTGCTGGAACTCGGCCGACGCCTTGCGCAACTCCAGCCAGTCGAGAAGCAAGTCCGGAGTTTCGAGCCAGACGCGAAACCAGCGCGCGATTTCCTGTTTTTCCCGGCGTTTTTCCGGGCTCACGCGCGGGTTCGCCGCCAGGCTCTCGGCGCGCAGCTTCCCTTTCAGGACTAAGGACCGGACCAGACTTGTGCCGATGCGGTCAGAACCCTTGCGATATTCCCGATAGATCGCGTCCAGCTTCCGGAGCGAGGCTTCCGCGCTCTCGAGGTCGTGGAATTGCAGCACGCCTTTGAGGTGGCTGGCGTAAGGCTCCTCCATCCAAGGATTGGCGAAGCGGTCTTCGTACTCAACCTGCTTTCCAGCCGCACGCAGAACGGCGGCGATGTAAGAAGGGGAGGGCCTGTAGCTCGCGCCGAGCCGGCGGCGCAGTTCGTCCCCGATCGCTCGAAGCTCTTCAGTCCCGATGCGGTCGAAACTCTGCCCCCGGCAAAAATCAAGGATGATCTGCTTCTTGCTCGGCGTGTCTATCACTTTTCGCCCGTCAGCTGACGGGTGGCGGGGCCTTTTCCTCCACGGCGTCCTGGTGGTGCTTCCTGCCGCAAGGGTTTTTTCTTGCCCGGCAAATCGTGGCGCAGCACCGCCACTTCCCTTCGATATCGTGACACGTTGCGCTGGTGTTCCGCAAGGCTTCGCGCGAAAACGTGCTGGCCATGATGATTGCTGACGAAGTAGAGCGCGTTGCCGAGGGCGGGATGAAGCGCGGCGCGGATGGACGCTTCCCCCGGGCTGGCAATCGGTCCGGGGGGCAGTCCCGCGCGGCGGTAAGTGTTGTAAGGCGAATTGAAGTCCAGGTCGTTTTCCGTAATGGGGCCAATGGGACGATGGTCCAGGCGCGCCGCATAGACCACCGTGGGATCGCACTGCAAGGGCATGGCCTTCTCCAACCTTCTCGCAAACACGCCGGCAATGACGGGACGCTCGGAGGGTTCCGGGGTCTCCTTCTCGACGAGCGACGCCAGCGTGATGACTTCATGCAGCCTGGCCGGCGCAGAAGAAAGGTCAGCGCGAAACTTCGCATCGAGGACCTGACGAAAGCGCGCCAGCATCGTGACCACCACCGTCCCGGCGCTCACCCCCCGTGCGAACCGGTACGTGTCAGGGGAAAGGTAGCCTTCCAAGGAGGGTGCTTGCGGGTCAAGGTCCTGGATTGGCGTGGTTTGCTCGGTGATGCGAAGGAATTCCGCTGAGGGAAGGCCGAGTCGCTCCTGGAGGATGCGCGCGATGTCAATACGGTCCGAGCCCTCGGGGATCACCACGGGGTGAAGGTAAACGTCCCCCTGAACGATTTTCCGGTAGACGTCCAGGGGACGTAAGGGCCGGTCGAAGAGGTATTCGCCTGCTTTCAGGCTGCGGCGCGGGCGGCCCAGCCAGTACCGGAGGAGAAAAGGCACGCGGTGGGCCAGCACACCGCGCGTGACCAGGAAGTCTGCGACGGCCGCAGCACGCGAACCCGGCTCGATCATCACCAGGAGATTACCCGAGTAACCGCGATAGGGCCGGTACAAATCGCTGCCCACCCAGAGCAACCCCAGGACGACCAAGCCAGCGGCCAGGGCTGCGCAACGGCGCTTCATAGGCCCGCCCCGGCGCCCCGGGTTCGCTCATTCTCCAGGAAGTCCAGGTAGCCTTGGAGGAGCAACGTGGCCGCCACACGGTCTACGGCCCGGCGGCGTTTCGCGAGGCTCAGGCCCAATTCGCGAAGCCTCCGGTTCGCCTCCACGCTGCTCAGGCGCTCGTCCCAGAGTTCGACGGGGCACTCCAGCCGCCGGCGCAACTTCTCGACGAACGCTTGGACGCGTTGCGACATGGCGGTTTCCCCTCCGCGGTGGCCGAGGGGATTGCCGACGATCACGCGCTCGGGGGCGTACTCTTCAACAAGTTCCCGAATTCTCCGCAGGTCGTCCTCCCCTCGCGAGCGCTCGTATGTGGGAAGCCCCTGCGCCGTGATCCCCAGAGCGTCCGAGACCGCGAGCCCCATCCGCTTCATGCCGAAATCAATGGCCAGAATTCGACGCGAAATGTTTGCTCTCCCGTTCCAGATCTGCGGCGCACACCCAAGTTGAGTCCCCGCCCCGGGCGCTACCCTCGATGATACACCTTGAGAGCCGCCCCGTGTTCGCCAGAAGGTTCCAATTGTCAATCTGCAACCTGCAATCGGCAATCCTTCAATCTGAAATCTCCAATCAGCAATCGTCAATGCCCAGCCCCCAGGCCCTACGCCCTAACACCCAGCACCTAGCCCCTGCCCCTGCAGCGCCCGGCAGGGTGGCAAGCATGAGATTGCTGGTATACTGGGAGTATGGAAATCACCTTGAATTTGCCGGAAGACATCGCCCAAGGACTCGAGGCGAAGTGGAAGGATTTGCCGCGCGCCGCCCTTGAAAGCCTGGCGCTCGAAGGTTATCGATCGGGCGCACTGACCACGGCGCAAGTACGTCGGCTGCTCGGTTTCGGAACACGGTACGAGCTGGACGGGTTCCTCAAGCAGCACGGGGTTTATCTGAACCACACCGTCGAGGACGTGGAACGCGATGCCGAAACCAGCCGTCAGTTCAGCAGCCGCCGATGATCGTTGTCGCGGACACATCGCCACTGAATTACCTAGTGCTCATCGGGGAGGCCGACCTTCTTTACCAGTTGTACGGTCGCGTTCTCATCCCGCAGGCAGTTCTCTCTGAATTACAAGACCCTGGAGCCCCATCCGCCGTTGTGGGGTGGATCGAGCGCCGTCCGCCGTGGCTTGAGGTTCGCCAAGTTGCCGTCCGCTTGGAGGAGAGCAGCCAGGAACTGGATGTGGGCGAAAGCGAAGCTGTAGCGCTGGCGGAGGAAAATCGACCGGACGTCCTCCTGCTGATAGACGAAGAGACGGGCCGACGGGAGGCGCGACGCCGTAACATTCCCACGACCGGGACCCTCGGTGTCTTGGATGACGCTGCCGAACGCAGCCTCGTGGATCTCGGAGCCGCCATCCAGCGACTGCGAGATACCAATTTCCGGGCCTCAGACAGCCTATTGGAGTGGTTCATTGCCCGCGACCGGCAGAGGAAGAAGGCGGAAACTCCTTGAAACCATTTTGTGGGCGTACTCCGCTCTCCTCTAGCTGCTAGCCCCTAGTCCCCAGCCCCTAACACCTAATCCCTGTTCTTTCCGCCCCCGTTCTTCGCTCGTCACTCGTCACTTTTCACTTGTCACTGGTCACTGTTCTCTGGGGCTGGAGCATTGCATGTGGAGGCGGTCAGGTGTACGCTACTGGTCGGTCGAGAGTCCACAAGGGAAATTTCGGCCTAGATTAACCCATGCCTCAGAAAATGAAGCCTGCGATAAAAAGCCTTCGCATTCAGAACCTTCTCTCGTTCAGTGAGAGGGGCGCTAAGATTGAGTTGCGGGCATTGAACGTCCTGATCGGCCCGAACGGTTCCGGAAAATCGAATCTTGTTGAAGTGCTCGGCCTGCTGCAGAGTGCGCCTAGAGACCTAGCTGAACCTATTCGTAACAGCGGAGGCATCTCTGATTGGCTCTGGAAGGGGAGCGCGGCGACACCGACTGCGGAGATCGAGGCCTTAGCGAACATCCCTGAGCTCAAAAAGCCTATTCGCTACAAACTGTCGTTCACGAGATTGAAATCTCAAATCGACATAACCGACGAGCGGATCGAAAATGAATCTCCTTTGCCGGGTGAAACTCAGCCTTATTTCTATTTCGGATACGACCATGGCCGTCCGATGCTTAACGTGAAGGCCGGGCCCCGACACCTCCGCCGTGAGGAGGTCGATCCGCAAAAGTCCGTTCTATCACAGCGCAAGGATTTGGACCAGTATCCAGAACTTACCCGTCTGGGCCAGCTATTTGATTCCTTTAAGCTTTACCGTAACTGGCAATTTGGGGTTGAGTCCGACGTTCGTGACTTGTACGGAGCCGAGCTTCGTAACGATTTTCTGGAGGAGGATGTAAAAAACCTTGGCTTGATGCTGAACAAGTTGCACGCCGATCCCCGCGTTAAGTCAGAGCTACTTCGATACCTGACTATGTTCAACGAAGATGCGATCGACATCGTGACCCTGGTTCAGAGCGGCTTAATCGACATAAGGTTGGAGGAGAAGAACAGAATCACAGTTTCGGCAAGTAGACTCTCGGATGGCACGCTACGCTGGCTGGCACTACTGACGATTCTCCTAAACCCGTCCCCTCCGCCCCTCGTTTGTATTGAAGAACCTGAACTTGGATTACACCCCGATGTCATCCGGCCGCTCGCGAAGCTTCTGGTCGAGAGTTCTCAGCGCATGCAGTTAGTCGTGACCACACACTCTGATGTCCTTGTGGACGAACTGACCGAGACCCCGGAGGCCGTGATCGTTTGTGAGAAAGAGGGCGGGTCCACAACATTGAAGCGTCTAAAGGATGAAGAGCTATCTGACTGGCTCAGGGAATACACGCTCGGTGAGCTGTGGCACAAGGGACAGATTGGAGGAACGCGCTGGTGAAGGTTGTGGTCTACGTGGAGGGCGGTGGCCGTCAGAGGAAGATTCTGGATGATTGTCGTCGAGGGTTCGGCCAACTTTTTCAAAAAGTTGTTCCGGTCGGTAATTCTCCCAAGGTGGTTGCCTGCGGTGACCGGGGTTCTACCTTTCGCGATTTCCAAAGAAACGTGATACAGGGTAGAGAAGGTTTCCTCATCCTGCTCGTCGACTCTGAGGAGCCGGTGCCCGCCAATGTGACAAACTGGGTCTACCTGCGCACCAGAAGAGACGACCAGTGGGAGCGCCCGCCAGGAACTAGGGATGACCAAGCACACTTGATGGTCCAATGCATGGAATCTTGGTTCCTGGCGGACCGGGAAACGCTGAGCGCATACTACAACCAGGGCTTTCTCATAGATTCTTTGCCTGGCAGCGCGAACATTGAGGAAATACCAAGGAGGGACGTTGCGCAATCCTTGGACCACGCTACTAAACCCACCCAGAAGGGTCCGTACCACAAGACGCGCCATGGGTTTGAGCTGCTTGCAAACATCGATCCGGCCAGGGTACGTGCCGCGTCTACCCATGCCCGGCAACTCTTTGAGGTGCTGGAGGCGCAAGCGAGAATGTGAGAGAGTCTCGCGCGTGGCAGATTCACCAGTTTGATATCTGCGGATGATTCCGTGCCCAAGAGCGGTCGCGCAAGGCGGGATTGCCGGGAGTCCGGCGCCTGAAAAGCAGGAGTCAGGATTCAGAGGTCAGGGGTCACAAAGCGTGTAGTGCAGAGTTTGTGGCTTTTGAATCCGTCAGCCGACGGGTGGCTCTTGGTTTGCGAACCGCCGAAAAACCGCAGACCTGAATGGCTCAGGTCTGCGCCACATGCTTAAGGCCTTCGGTTTAGCTGGAGACCTCTGCGGTTTCCGCCGGGGACTCGACCTGGCGCGTGTGCTGGGATGCAAGTTCGAAGGACACAGCCGTCTCCACGCAAGTCGAATACCGCTCACACTGAAGGCAGTCGTCCCAGACCTTGGCGGGGAACTGCTCCCGGGGCACTTCGCGGAATCCCAGCTTCCCGAAAAAGGCCGGCGCGACAGTGAGGGCAAAGGCCGTCTTCACGCCGAGGCGCCCGGCTTCCTCGAGCAGGGCTTGGACGATGGCACGTCCCGTGCCGTTCGCCTTGAGCGCGACCTCAACGCAGAGTGAGCGGATTTCCGCGAGATCCTGGTTGTAGAGCTTAAGGGCGCCGCAGCCGAGCAGTTTTCCATCCTCTTCCGCCACGGTGAATTGCCAAATGTTTTCCTGGAGGTCCGCCAAAGTGCGGGGCAGCATGACGTGCTCCGCCGCGTAGTGGTTGATCAAGCGGTGGAGCACCGGCACGTCCCGCAATTCGGCTTTCCGGATGGTCAGCAATTTTCTCCTTCTCAGGGGGCGGAGCCTCCCAAAAGGCCTACATACTTCCGTTCTGCAAGAGCAGAATCAGGAGCGCCTTCTGAACGTGCAGGCGATTCTCGGCCTGCTCATAGACCACCGAGCGCGGGCAATCGATGACTTCATCCGTGACTTCCTGGCCGCGATGAGCCGGCAGGCAATGCATGAACACGGCGTCCGACGCAGCCGTCGCCATCAACTCTCTCGTGACGCGGTAGGGCGCAAACACCTGCGCGCGCAGGTGCATGGCATATTCCTGGCCCATGCTGGCCCACACGTCCGTATAGACTGCCTGAGCGCCCGCCACGGCCTGCAGCGGATGGTGGACCAGTTCACTTGTGGCGCCAGATTCGGCCGCGAGGGCTTTCGCCTCGGCGAGGATGGCTGCCTTCGGTTCATAGCCCGGCGGCGTGGCCACGCGCATGGAGACGCCGAGTTTCGCAGCCGTGATCATCAGGGAATGGCACACGTTGTTCCCGTCGCCCACAAAGGCCAGCTTCAACCCCTCGAGGTCCCCGAACTTGTTCTTCAGCGTAAAGAAATCGGCCAGCGCCTGGCAGGGGTGGAAGAGGTCCGTGAGCGCATTGATGACGGGGATGGAAGCGGACTGGGCAAGCTCCACCACCGCCTCATGGGCGAAGGTGCGGGCCACAATCCCATCCACCCAGCGCTCGAGATTGCGGGCGATATCCTTGACGGCCTCGCGTTCACCCAGGCGCGGCTTGGCGTGTTCCAGGTAAACCGCAAATCCTCCCAGGCTCGTCATTCCCACTTCAAACGTGACGCGGGTTCGGAGGGAAGGCTTTTCAAAAATCAACGCCAGTTGTCGGCCTCGCAGCGCCTGGGCAAACGACCCGGGCGCGGCCTTGACGCGCTCGGCCAACTCGAAGATCAGTTGCAGGTCGCCGCGGGTGAGGTCGCGATCGGCGAGCAAGTCGGGCACGCTGAGCTTGTCCTGTTTTTCCACTATCATCATCACCGGCGCCATGCCTGCACCCCCTAACTGGTTGCCGCTGGCGCGAGAGCCGCCAGAATCGGCCGTAAAGCCCCGAGCAGTTCATCAACGTGATACCGCTCGAGAATCAGAGGCGGGAGAAAACGCAACACCCGCTCCTGCGTGCAGTTCATCAAAAAGCCCGCCTCCAGCGCCTGCCGCACCACCGCCTTGCAGGGCACCGCGAGTTCGACGGCGAGCATCAGCCCGTCGCCCCGCACTTCGCGGATTACCGGCAGTTCGCCCTTGAGCTCTTCGAGACGCGCGCGGAAATAGGCGCCGACTTCCCGGACGTGTTCGAGGAAACCCGGCCGGGCAAGGATCTCGAGGACCTTCAAGGCCAGCCGGCACTGGAGGGGTCCGCCGCCAAACGTCGTGCCGTGCATCCCCGGCGAAAAGGCTTGGGCCACTTGCTCGCGAGCGAGGATGGCGGCGAGAGGCAAGCCGGCCGCCAGGGGCTTGGCCACCACGACCACGTCGGGGCGGAGGCCGAACTTGGCGAACGCAAAGAAGCGCCCCGTGCGCCCCAGGCCGCACTGGATCTCGTCACAGATCAGCAGGGCCTGGTGTGCGCGGCAAAGCTCTTCGGCCGCCTTCAGAAATCTTTCCTGAACTTCGACCACGCCGCCTTCCCCTTGAATCACTTCCACAAGCAGCGCGGCCACGTGCGGCGTGAAGCTTTCCCGCAGGTGGCTGACGTCGTTCAGCCGCACAAACCGGACCCCCGGGAGAAGGGGCTCAAAGGGCTTGCGGTATTTTTCCGGCCAGGTGGCTGCCAGTGCCCCGAACGTCCGCCCGTGAAAGGAATTTTCCAGGGCCAGGACTTCGAAGCGCTCGAAGGGTTCCGCCGGGTGGTGCCGGCGGGCATAAACGCGCGCCAGCTTCAGCGTCCCCTCGATGGCCTCCGTCCCCGAGTTGGCGAAAAAAGCGCGATCGAGTCCGGCTAGCTGGGTCAGTTTCTGCGCCAAAGGCGCCTGGTAAGGGTGGTAGAGCAGGTTCGAGACGTGGAGAAGCGTTTCGGCTTCGTCGCGAAGCACCGCCAGGATTTCCGGATGGGCGTAGCCGAGGGAGTTGACGGCCAAACCGCCCAGGAAGTCCAAGTACTTTTTGCCGCGGTCATCGTATAGGTAGCAACCCTCTCCCCGCACCGCCAAGATGGGCAGGCGGTCGTAAGTGGGGATCAGAACCTTTCTCTCGAGTTCCACAATCTGGTCGAAGTTCATAAACTTTTCACGATTCGGGTCCCCGCCCGGTGGCCCTCCGCCACAGCTTGCAGCAGGACGTTAGGCGCCGCCGCCGCGAGGATGTCAATCTCGCCCACTTCCCGACGGAGCGTACGCGCGCACGACCGGAGCTTGGGAATCATCCCGTCCCGCACAATCCCTTTCTGAATCAAGCTCCGGATCTCCCCGAGCTTCACCACGGGCAACAGGCGCCGCTCGGCGTCCCAAACGCCTCCCGATTCGGTGAGGTAGAGCAGGCGGTCAGCTTTCAGCGCCATCGCCAGGGCGGCGGCGAGGTCATCAGCATTGATGTTCAAGTATTCGCCGCGCGCGCCGCGGGCCAGACTCGCCACCACCGGCACCAGCCCTTCGCGAAAAGCCATCTCCAGGATGGCGGTGTTGACTTTGCGGGGTCGGCCGACGAACCCCAAGTCCTTCCCCTGGCCGTTCGAGCCGCAGGAAAGCCTGCGCGCCTGAACCAGTCCCGCATCGCCGCCACAAATCCCCAGCGCGGGCTGGCCCCAGACTTCGAGTTCCGCCACCCACTGCTTATTGACGAGTCCGGCGAGCACCATCAAGGCTACGTCGCGCGTGGCCGCATCGGTGACGCGCAGCCCCTGGTAAAACTCGGTGGGGATGCCCAGGCGCGAGAGGGTGCGGGTGAGCATCTTGCCGCCGCCATGCACCAGCACCACCCGGTGACCGGAGCGGCAGATTGCGACGATCTGCCGGGCCAGGTCTTTGCGCCCTTTGGGGTCTTCTGCCACCTCCCCGCCGATTTTCACCACTAGCTTCATACGAGACCTGCCTCCCGGGGGTAGCCGAACATCAGGTTCATGTTTTCGATGGCCTGCCCGGCCGCGCCCTTGCCGAGATTGTCCAGGGCGGAAATCACGATCAGGCGATCGGTGGCCGGGTCGAGGGCAAAGCCCACGTCGAAGTAGTTGGTGTGCGCCACCGCCTGTATCTCCGGCAGCGCGCCCTCATCGTAGACTCGGACCAGCGGGGCACCCGCGTAGAAGTCCTGGTAGAGCGAAACGACCTGCTCGCGGGTGCGGTGCTCGGCCAGCCGCAGGTAAATCGTGCTCAGGATGCCGCGGTTGATCGGCAGGAGGTGCGGGGTAAAGATGAAATCTTTCTCTTCCAGCTCGAGCACCTGGAGCATCTCGGGGACGTGGCGGTGATGGAAGAGGCTATAGGCGCGGAGGCTTTCATTCACTTCGGGAAAGTGGAGCTTTTCGCTGGGCGTCCGCCCGGCGCCGGTCACTCCTGATTTCGCATCGCAGATGATGCCGGCGCGCAGGTTCACCCAGCCCGCCCGAGCCAGTGGGGCGAGGGCGAGGATGACGGAAGTAGCGTAGCATCCGGGATTGGCAACCAGCCGCGCCTTCCGGATGGCCAGGGCGTTCAACTCCGGCGCGCCATAGACAGCCTCCTGAAGTGCGCCGGGGGCCGAATGCTCGAAGCTGTACCAGCGCGGGTAGGCGTTCGAGTCTTTCAGCCGAAAGGCCGCGCTCAGGTCCACGACTCGCAGGCCGCGTTCCAGCAGGGCGGGCACCACATCGTGAGCAGCCTTGTGCGGAGTGGCGAGGAAGACCAGATCCACCTCGCCAGGCGTCAGATCCTCGAAAGACGGCCGTTCGCAAATCGGCAAGGCTTTGCCCCGGAGGGCAGAAAAAGCCTGCGCCATCGGCAGGGGTTTCGGGATTTCAGCCATCAGGCGGGCGATGTGCGCGCAAGGGTGACGCAGGAGGAGGGCGATAAGCTCGCCCCCGGCGTAGCCGGTGGCCCCGGCGACGGCGACACGCACGACCTGGCGAGGAGCCGTTTTCCCTATAGCCGGTGGGGAGATCCCTTTTTCCGTTGCCGTGCCCAATGCTGTCCCACCCTGACGACACCGCCGAATATTTATACGGCTGATGTATAAATATGCTCTTATAGCCCAAGGCCGCGCCGCGTGTCAAGAAAAATCCGCCGGCCGCCCGCGAATTCTTCTTCCCTCCCCCCCGAGCCTCTCCCGGCGCCGGAGCTGGGAAGGAACGAGGGCCCAGGCCGGCGGAAATTCCTGCGGGTGGCTGGCATTTCCGGACGCGGCGGGCTAGTGCCGTTCCAACTTATTTCCCCGAGTTGCTGGACCTACCCGCCAGCAGGGTCTCTTCGTGGTGGTACAATTGGAACTTGCCGCAAATAGTTGGAACGGCACTAGAATCCTTCCGGGAGCGCGCTCCATGCCGGAGACCAGAGTGGAAAGACCCTTGGCGGCTTCGCCGCCAGCAGTCAGCTTGCGGATCATCGCCATCGCCGTCCTGTTCGTCTGCATCTACTACGCCAGCTCCGTGGTCATAACGCTGATTTGCTCGATTCTGATCACGGCCGTGCTCGAGCCGGGCGTCACGGGGATGGAGCGTGTGCGGATCCCGCGTTGGGTGGGCTCCCTGGTCATGGTGCTCTTGCTGCTCGCGGCAGCGTACCTGGTGATTTACGCGATTTATGACCGCGCGGAGGCGTTCATTAACGAGCTTCCCAAGCTGATGGCCAAGCTGAAGCAGCTCACTGCCCATATCCAACTGACGGCCCGGAACCTCCAGCAGAGTACGCAGACCATCATGCCGCCCACTTCCGAGACCAACCTCCCCGCCGTCCGCCTCCAGCAGGAGTCGCCCTGGATGCAGTTTCTGCTGCGGGGCATCGGATCGGTCTACGCCTTCACGGTCACGGTGATGTTCATCCCCTTCCTCGTCTTCTTCATGCTCACCTCGAAGCACCAACTCTGGGTGGCGACGCTGAACCTGTTCCCCATCGAGCGGCGCCAGCAGGCGGAGAATGTCATCCACGGTATCAGCTCGATGCTGCGCCAGTTCGTGCTGGGAAACCTGCTGGTGGCCCTGATCTCTGCGGCCCTGATCACCCCGGTCTTTGCGGCCCTCCAGCTTCGCTACGCTCTGCTGATGGGGCCACTGGCCGCTTTCCTGAGCATGATTCCCTATATCGGCGTGGCGCTAGCGATCCTGCCTCCGCTGCTGATCGCGCTTCTGCAATACGACACCATGAACCCTTTTTTCGTCCTCGTGGCCACCGTGGCGCTCGTTCATTTCTTGGCGGTCAATTTCCTGACGCCCAGATTGGTGGGGCGCCGGGTCAATCTAAACGCCTTGTCGGTGACCATCGCCATGATGTTCTGGGGCTGGCTCTGGGGAGGTATTGGCCTGGTGCTCGCCGTGCCCATCACCGCGGCCATCAAGGCCGTGTGCGACAACGTCGAGAGGCTCAAGCCGTACGGGACGTGGATGGGAGAAGGATGATCGTAGAAGCGAGCCGCCGGGTTGCCCCTACACGGCGAATTGGGCGCGCAGCTCGCGGACGCGGGCTTCGAGCGAGTCACAATCCTGAAAAATCCGGATGCCCGCAATCCCCGCTGCGCCGTTCTCCAGACACGCCTTGACGCGTTCCAACGTAATTCCCCCTAGGGCGAGCACCGGGAGTTTGACCCGCGCGGTGGTTTCCTGGAGTCTTGCCAGCCCCAAGGGTGGGCCGTAGGCCAGTTTAGAGGGAGTTTCAAAGACGGGCCCCAGTACAAGGTAGTCGGCGCCGGCTGACTCGGCGGCAAGTGCCTCCTGGAGCGAATGGCAGGAGACGCCCATAAGGAAGTCGGCGGACACGTGTGACCTGACGACTTGAGCCGGCATCGAACGGGTTCCCAAGTGAACCCCGTGCGCTCCCGCTGCCAGCGCGACGTCCAGCCGGTCATTGACGACCACGCGCGTCGCTGCTGTTGTCTGCTCACCGAGAGCTTCCATCGCGGCCTTGACCAGGTCGAGCAGTTCCCGGGTTGTCAGGTCCTTCTCGCGAATCTGCACCAGATCGATGCCAGCGCGGATTGCTTGCTGGATGCGAACCAGGAGCGATTCCGATGGAAGCTGGTGGCGGTCCGTGATGTAGCAGAGCCGAAAAGTTCGTGGCACCGAAAAACCCTCGTGAGGTTCGAGGCCCTTTCAAAACTCCCAAGGTGGGAGTGCAAAGCGCCGCCGCGGCGATCACGGGCGGGTCCGCGAATGGAGTCTCAAGACAGTTCCTGCGGCGGGTCGCCGTAGCCTCTTTTTGGCCCGCCCGCTGGCGTCCCCGATCCGTCAACCGACGGACTGGGGTGGAGGACGCCTTAGCTCAGGAGAGGTCGCCCCGTGTGCAGGCGGCTCCTCACCGTACCCCCAGGCCTCCATGCCGACCCTTGGAATGTCCTCTCCAACGGCGGTCACCGCGTCGGACGCGGATGAACCAAACGTAACTCGCGATGGAAGCGCCAGGCCTCATAGACGGCCAGCCAGATGTCCGCCAGCCCGATGCCTGAAACCGCTCCGCGGACGAAATAATTTCGGGCGAGGCTGGAAACCCAAGGGTAATGGTCCACAAAGTAGTTCTTGCTCCAGAGCGTAGCCCACGGCAGGATGAAGAGTGCCACGCCTAGCTCGAAGCAGAAGACGATGTACAGAATGGTCAACAAGCGGCTCATGTCAGGGCTAGGAAGGCAGCCTCGGGCTGGGCGCCAAGGGTGTTGCCGCAGCGGCTCGCCGGGGCGAGCTTAAGAGACCTTCTGCTGGAGCACCCGGATCTTCTCAGCGACATCGCGAAAGTCGATGTTCTGGCTGTACACCTCGGTGAACCTTTCAAGCGCGGTGCGGGTATCCCCTGTTTGCTCGTAGGCCACACCCAGATCGTATTGGAGGGCCAGGCTCGCTTCTTCGTCGAGGCTAGGGGTTTCCAGAGCGCGCAAGTACCACTTCGCCGCGATCGCAGGCATTTTCTTGTCCATGAAGCAGAGGGCGAGCAAGCTACACGCCTGGAGGAAGTGGGGGGGGTAGTTGCCTTTCCCCGCGCCCTTTAGCACCTTTTGAAACTCGCCAATCGCCTCATCCAGCAGACCCATCTCGCGGAAGGCCACGCCCAGGTTGTAATGGGTTTCGGGGTCGTCCTGCCCGGCCCCGACCACCACCAGGGGTTCGCCCATTTCCTCCAGGAGCCCGCTGAAGAGAGAAGCGGCCGTCTCGGCGGCTGGAGCGGGTGGCGGCGCTGCCGAAACGGCTGGAGCCGGGGGCGGCACAGGCTCCTCTAGTCCCTCGAGACTCGATGCCCAGCCGCCTGCCAACTCTCCCAGCAAGTCCGCACCGCCGGCGGGGGCAGGGGCGGCTTGCGCGGGGAGGGTCTCCGTAACCGGCGTAGGGCTGGGAGGCTCGGCGACGGGCGGTGGTGGCGCTGTCGGGCCAGCGTACGAGCTGGGCAACTCCCACTCCTCTGCGCTCGGCTGAGCAAGGGGCGCCGGAGGAATGGGGGCTGCTTCCGGCATGGCTAGGGCGCCCACGGCCTCCGCAGGCTCCAGAGGAACGGGCGCTGCCTCCAGCACGCTCGGCTGAGCAAGGGGTGCCGGAGGAATGGGGGCTGCTTCCGGCACGGCTGGGGCGCCCACAGCCTCTGCGGGCTCCAGAGGAACGGGCGCTGCCTCCAGCACGCTCGGCTGAGCAAGGGGCGCCGAAGGAATGGGGGCTGCTTCCGGCACGGCTGGGGCGCCCACAGCCTCCGCGGGCGCCGGGGCGGCTGCGGCCTTAAGCTGCGCCTCCACGCGCTGGCGCAACGCCGCGACCTGCTCATGGCCCGGAAACTTCTCCTCGAGTTGTTCTACGACCCTGCGCGCCTCATCAACGAAATCGTTCTCGAGGTAAAAGTCAATCTCAACCCGGCTCTCCTCGAAATCGAACGCCGGAGCCTCTGGGGGAGCCGCGGGTGTGGGCTGACTTTCGACCGCGGGCGCCACTGCGGCTTCCCACTCTGCCGAAAGATCGATCTCCTGGGCTTCGGTCGGCGGGGCTGCCGGCACCGTCGGAGTGGAAAGATCAAACGGAATCTCCGCAGGCGACGGGGCGACAGGGGGAGCAGGCGCCTCCGTAACTTCCGGCGAAATTCCCGCTGAGAGATCAAACTCCTGAGGGGCAGCCGAAGGCGGGGCAATCGGTATCTCGACTTCCACGGGCGCGGGAGGCTGAGGGGGTTCCTCAAACGCCGCGGGGACGCCCTTCGCGGCCCCCATCACTTCATACTTCTTGGCGCTGGCTAGATCGCCGCGCTTCGCAAAGATTCCGGCCAGTGCGTTGGCGGCCTGAGCGGCCCGGTCGGGGAAGTTTTTCCGGCAGATTTCCAGAATGCGGTTGTGGATCTCGACTTGGTCGGGATAGAGGACCAGTACTTTCTCCAGCTCCGCCACGGCCTTCTCCGGCAGGTTATAGCGAGCGAAGAGGTCGCTATTCTCGAGCGCCTGCTTCACCTTGGCTGCTTGCTCGGCGTCTTCGGCTGGGGCGGCGGCGACCACTTCTGGTTCGGGTGTGAGGGCTATCTCCCTTTGGGAGAGTTCCTCGGCACGCGCCGTGACCACCTCTTTGCCTTGCTTTTGCAGGACTTGTCTCAGCAAGTCCTTGTAGTGTTCGTTCTCGGGTTCGCGATGGGCCAGCTTCTCGTAGGCTTTCTCCGACTTCTCCAGTTCCCCCGCCTGCACGTAGGCGTGCCCGAGGGCTTCCAGGACCTCCGGCAGCGTGAATTCGTCCGCCGTCCGGCTGCAAACCTGGTAGAGGAGCTCCAGCGTCGGGAGGTGCTGAGCATTCTTGCTCCAGATGCGATGCAAGCACTCCATCAAGGGGCCTGTGTTCTTCTGCTCGATCAGCTCATCGGCGACCGCGGCTAAGGGTTGGTAGGCTGCATCAACATCGCCTTTCTCCAGGCAGAGTGCTGAAAAAGAAGCCAGAGGAGCAAAGTCTCCGGAGCTGGCGCGATAGACTTGAAGCACGAGCTTTTCCGCCTCTGCCAGCTTGTGTCCTGCCAAGTAAGCTTCCAGCAAAAGGTCTCTCGCGGCGGGGACCGCCTCCAATTCTGGCGCTGAAGCGATAATCTTTTCTGCCTCTTCCGGATCCTGGCGGCTCAAGGCTAATCGAGCCCGAAGCAGGGTGGCCTGGAGATTCTCGGGACCTAGCTCCAGGGCCTTTTTCAGGGTGGATTCGGCGGTGGCGGTGTCACCGCGGCGGAAGGCCATTTCGGCGGTCTCGAGGTAGACCTGGGCGGCCTCCGCCTTCTGCCCCGCCTGCTCGCAGAACATCGCCACACGCGCCCGTGCTGTGATGTTCTCCGGATCGAGCTGGAGGATCTTGCGGAGAATTTCCAGCGCCTTATCGTTCTGGTTCTTCTTCTTGTAGAACTCGAGCGCCTGGAGATATTGGTCGCGAGCTTCGCGGCCCAACCCCTGGACATGGTAAAGCTCGGCGAGCTTCAGAAGCGGCTCCACACTGTTTGGGTCAAGTTTCGAGATCTTCTTATGGATAGCAATAGCCTTGACAGTGAAACCCTCTTGGACGAAAAGGTCCGCCAGCTTGTGGAACTGTTTGAAGGCTTCAGCGAGGTTCTTTTCGCGAACGTAGAGGTCGCCGATCGTGTTGAGTACAGCCAGGTCGGAAGGGTCTCTATCGAAGATGTCCTGGTACTGCTTGATCGCCTGAGAGGTCTTTCCCTGGCTGACAGACTTCTCAGCTTCGTGCAGCGCCTTGGCTTTGTTAAAAGCCATTCACACGCTCCGGACACACGCGCGCTTGGTGGTCAATCAAAATAAAGTAACACACGCCTCGACCCAAGTCAACGGACGGAACCAAGGTTACAATAAATCCTAAATGACGAGTAACAAACCCTTTGCGCGGCGGAAGCCCCACCCTGCCTGGCCGTCACCGGAAGCTCGAAACAAAGAAATCGATCAGACCCAGAGGCGAGTCGAACAGGGACCACTGACAGAGGCCGGACCCCGACTAACCCTGCCGACGCCTGATCGTCGCTTGACACGACCACAAGCAGGCTCGCCCGCCCGTGGTCGGCTTGGTCTACGGGCGCTCCAAGTTCGGCGAGCGCTTCGTGGAAGGTTTGCAACCAGCTCGGCGGCACACAGATTCATGCCAGCCGAACCATCGGCGAGGCGGTGTTGCCTCTCCGCTTCGGCTGCCCGCCGGAGATTGCCTCCGTGCGTCTGCGACGAGCCTGCCGCTACCCCTGGCCCGGTCTCAGGGCTCTCGTGCTTTGGGCCCTCTGCCACCGGCTGGTGGTCGCAGATCCGACTCCAAAATCCTCGTTCAGGTGATTATCCAATTAGTTAACAGAGCAGTCTGTGACATTCTCCTTATCTTATTGATTCTGAACCGGATTCATTCTCCCGGGCGAATTTCCTTTAGTTTCAACGAGATTCTTGCTTCGTTCTTCGTCGCGTGAAAACTCGGCCTTTGTTTTCAATGACATTCTGGCTTCGTTCGTTAAAAAAAAAGGAGTTCCTACGATCGGTTTTCACCCCGGAATCTCCTCGCCGACTGGAAGCGCCAAGTTTCTTTCTTTGTAAACGGTTGAGCCCATGGCGAAGATGCCCCCGGGCCTGCCGCCCGTCGATCCTCTTGCCCAGGCGCCGGCGCGCACGAAGTCATGCTCGATCTCCTACACACGTAGCCTAGCATAGCCTCGGCGGGTTGTCAACAAGAAAATCGGTTCTCCCCGCCGCCCACCTTTGTATAGCCTGGGCATCGATGAGGTGAGTCGGCGTAAAGGGCACCACTGCCTCACCGTGGTGTACGACTTGGAACGGAGGAGGGTGGTGTGGGCGGGCGAAGATCGGACCGAACAGACCTTGGTGCAATTCTTCACCGAACTGGGTCGGCGGCGTTGTCGGACAAGGGGCGTGGTGTGCATGGACATGTGGAAACCCTACCTGAAAGCGGTGCGCCCATACGCCCCCCAAGCGCAGGTTCTGTTGGACCGCTTTCATCTGGTGCAACACCTGAACCGGGCGCTGGATGAGGTGCGGCGCAGCGAAATGCCCCGTCTGCGCGGGAGAGAGAAGACTTCCTTTAAGCGCACGCGTTTCCTGCTGTTGAAGAATCCCTGGAACCTGAAGCCGGAGGAAAAAGAGCGGCTCTCCACCCTGGTGCGATGGAACACCCCGATCGTGCGCGGCTACTACCTGCAAGAGGCGTTTCAACTCTTCTGGGATTACCGGCAACCCGCCCGGGCGGAAGAACACTTGCGGCGCCGGATGTATTCAGCGATGCGCTCCCGCTTGGACCCCCGCAAAGACTTCGTGCGCCTCCTGCGCGCGCCTCTGGACGGCGTTCTGGCCTGGACCAAACTGCGAGTTTCCAACGGGGCCTCGAGGGGATGAATAACCAGATCAAGCTGGTCAGTCACCGCGCCTTCTACCATCACCTGCTCGAGCGCGGCAAAACCAAAATGCAAGCCTTGGTGGCCGTCATGCGCAAATTGCTGCAATCCATCTTCGGCATGTTCAAACACCGCCAGCCCTTCGACGCCTCCAAGGTCTATCGCTTGGCCGAGAAGGCCCCCGCGCAGGTCCCCGCTTTCTCCACAGCGGAGGTCGCATGAACCTGCAAAGAGAAAAGATTCCTGCACCTTCAAAAGAGAAAAAACTCTTGAAATCCAAGAGAGAATCTGCCCCGCTACGGCTGGCGGTGACCTCTATGTTCAGCCATTTCTCGTACATCTCTTTCGCACAGGAACTCCACCGTAACACCATTACGCCTGAGAGAGTTTCTGAAAATCCACCAGTCCGCGTCAACGGCGTTAAGAATGGGAGGGTGCTCAAGGTGGGCGCATGCGGCAGCAACGAACATCCGATCTGACAGGTCGAAGCCCGTCAAATCGCGGTCATTGGGAAACTCAGCAAAGGTGATACCGTCCTCAGTCGGGGTGATGGCTACTCGGTCACACCTTTGGGGATTCCACTGATAGTTGTACACCCATATAAGGAAAGCATCGCCTACGCCCGGCTGCCCATCAGAGCGCAAGTTGTTTTGGTATTCGGAAAGTATCCAATTGCCTTCATCCAGGACGATCTTGCCCGTGGCCATGATGTCTTGGAGGCGCAGCACACAAGAGATGACACAATCCTCGGATGCTTGGGGACTCTGCCCGCGCCCGTTAGCGACGGCTCCTACGTTGGTATCTACAATGACTGCTATTTGCGCCCTGCCTTCTGCCGTTCCATGGCAGCAACCGTCATGTCGGCAAGCTCACCCATTTCGTCGCCAAAGAAATCCTTCGGCCAATTCCTTATGTTGCCGTAAGAATCCACGTCGAGTTTCTCGATGGCTGAGGTTCCATTCTCAAGGTGGCAGAAATAAAGGGCGGTATCCTCTGCTTCGAGAACTCCTCTCGCGATGCGTCGCTGAATTCTTCGCAGGAGGTGCTCGCTATGGCTCTCCACAATGATCTGCATATCCCGTTTCTTGATTGCATCGATTAGTACGTCGGCCAAAGCGGCTTGAGCGAAAGGATGCAGATGTATTTCCGGCTGCTCAAGAAGAAGCGTTGAGCCGTCCGGAAGCGTCGCGCAATTGGCGAGAACTGGCAGTATTTGTGACACGCCGAACCCGACGTCCGGAAGAAGCACTTCCGTCGCGCTCTCCGTAGTCTTAACTCGACATTGGTATATAGTGCGAGCCTTGTCTACAGGTTCTAACGTGAACGAATGTATGAGCCCCATCTTCTGTAACCACTGCGCGATCTGTACCTCTTTTCCCGAAGCGAGAAGGGCTGGAATTGCCTGGTCACCATTCCATCCTGCGTCCAGCGGCTTCTCCCCCCCCCACTCATAGACCCTCCAAGGGTACGAGCGAAGCGGTCCGAGGTAGTGTACCTTCCGAAACAGGTTTTCGAAGGCAAGTTGAAGATCAGGCAAGTATGCGATGTGTCCGAATTCTCGTAACGCGTCGGGCGGGAAACCGTAGCACTTGATAGGTGCGCCCAATGGCATACTCAGTAACTCCTCCTGGCCGTATTGATGAGTTAATTCATACTTCCCTTCTGTCCCAAGGCTCCGGCGCATTCCGACACGTTCTTCGCCAAGCTTGCCAAGTCCATACTCAAAGGAATCTACCGTCGGCCCTTCCTTCCCCCAGATGATCGAGGTCCGGAACGAAATCCCGGTGGGGCTGTACAATGGGTCAAACAGCGTGTTCTGATGATCGACCAACGATTGCTCATCAGTCCACGTCAAAGACAGCTCCACAGCCGCCTCCGCGTCGTGACCATGGATGATGTCCAGAAGCGTGCCCAAGGATACTGGCGAATCATCTGTCCCAGTGTAAAGGACCCTGTTGCGGTCAGGAAACTCGGCGGTCTGTTTGAGCAAGGGTAAGATTTGGAGAATGCTTGTCTTCCCGGAGCTATTGGTTCCAAAGAGTCCGGTGAGGCGGCCCAGCCGCAGGTCACCTGTGTCCTTCCATGACTTGAAATTCTCAGCATGCAGGCGGGTAATCATAAGCCTTCCCCTTCCTCAGACTGCGCTGTCAGCAGCCAAACATAGTCTGCCATCGACTCTGTTTGGAAGCAATCAAATGCAGCGTCCGACACGCATGGTCCCGAAGTCGCGGGTGGGGCAGACAGTGCTTCCTGATGTCTGCGAATGTTCGTGTTTCAAAGAGTGGTCCCGCAGGGCGGGATTGCCGGCGGTTCTACACAAGCAATCCGCTGGCGTGATCGAAGACATTGCAGACCCCGGCATGTCTGCGCCGCCGGCGTGCCTGCCGACTCAGAACCCAAACTCGGTCATTGTGGGGCGACCGTTCCACGCCTCCGAAGAAAGTGATGGGTAAGAAACCTCAACTGACGGCTTGAAAGCACTTCCATCGTTAAGCGTGAATTCCCAATCGAACCTAAAGCGCTCCTTGTCGGGTTGTTCGGGCAATAGACTAACGGTTGTCAGCACAACTTTGTGAATGTATTTACCCGTATGATCCGGCCGATTGACGGTCAAGGCACAATCACGCACTATTTCTCCATAGAACTTCACGCATTCACACCAGAATGTCGGATGCCTGGTCCAATTGTCGGGCAACTGCATCTCATTGCAGAATCGTTCCAGCTCCGCCTGGAGCCACTCGAACGAGGTAAACCGGTATATCTCGATGTCCGACCCGACATCGTGGGGAGTGCTCAAATCCAAATTGCGCAGGTGGGTGTCAAGAACAGACAGCACGTCTGGCGTGGCCCCACGATAAAGCTCAACATGGACTACCCAATCACAAAAAAACGTCAAGGTTTTGTAATCAGCGTTCTTGCGTTCGCGTTCGAGCAACTTGCGAACCTCAACTAACGTATAGGCCACCCCCGCCTCACTGTCTGGAGGTTTGGCGAGACGGTCGGTCAACTTCTTGATGATTGCATCGCGCATTTCTGTGTTGCGATATCAGTGCGGATCTCCATTTTGAAATCCCGGCTAGCTATGAGTGTACAACGAAAAGGCAGGGGTCTGCGAGCAGGGGTCAGGCGGTAGGGGCTGGGTTCTAGGGGGCGGGGCTGTTGCCAGTAACACAGCGCCTCAGCGCAGCCGAAGATACTCCTCTACGCTGAACCCGGCATCTTTCAGAATCCGCACAGCGAAGCAGACCGATCGATCATGGTGGCATCCAGGGTCAGGAGACGATAACGAAAGCGGAAACGCCGGGGTGCAGGTACCAGGCTCTGGCCACGGTGAGAGAGCTGCTGGAAGACACTTTGGAACAGTTGCCAAGGCCGGTGCTCGTTCGCCTACGCCAAGGTGGAGCGCTTGGGAGCGTCGGGCAAGGCCAGATGACGCAGCTTGCCCTGGCAGGAAGCCAGACCCCCGCCGATCTCGCGCAGGGAGTGCCCTTGGCCGAGCTGACAAAACAACATGGCGATAAATTGCCCCCAGCAGGTGAACCCGCGCGCGTGCCGCTCGGCCCGATGCTGGCGGATCAGTTGCTCGAGCTGCAGTCGCGGAAATAACTGGAGAAGTTGGGAGAAAAGGCTGCCTACTCGACTCACGGCGGAATCTCCTTTCGTTGAGATTGAGCATTCGCAAAAACCCAAGCTCAACTGATAAGGGGATTGCGCCCCATTCTTGAAAAGCTAATTTGGTCAAGCCTGGCGGATGACGGCCGGTTTTTTTCGCGCTCCGGCTGCTTCGGCGCTCCCCGCTCAGGATGACAGCTAACACGACGTCTCACTTATTTCGGTAACGCGACACCACTACCTTTGAGGCGGATAGAAACTCCAACCCACCTGACCACTCATCCGATCGTGAGCCATGTCAGCCCTCGGGCCGGGAGCGATAGAACTACTTCCACCTCATACTTGCGGTTCAGTTGATACGCGTGTGCCGCGCCATCGCGTTCGCGGATGTTCGCCTTTTCGACAAGCCCGGTGTAATAAAGCGGTAAAGTCAAAGTTCGGGTTACAGGAGCATCAATCGGGTTGTAGATAATGGCGAAGCCTTTCGTGGCCAGTTGCGGATTTACATGCAGAATGGCATCGAGATCACGACCATCCGCCCGGCGCAGGTGGATAATATCGGACTCGAGGATGTCGCGATGAGCTTTATAAAAGTCCACCCATTTCTTGACTATCCCCTCAGTTTCTTCCGAATCATACAATCGCGGACCTCGGTAAGCGGCCTGCACACCACTGCCGAGATTTTGTGCCAGGATTTGACCGTACACGTCCAGATGTTCGTGAAGCGGCTCGATGGTGGCAGCGGCTCCGCCTCCCTGATACTGAACGAGCGGGACGAGCATCCAGCCCATGCTGGGGGTCTTTTCCCAGGTCCCGTCGAAGATGTTCTGCCTCCCGAGGATGACCTGTTCCGCTCGCGGGAGAGACCAGTCGGTTTCACGGTAGCCCATGCCGGTCTTATTGGAGGCATTCAGGAAGTACCAATCCGGCACGTTCAGATAAATGCCTCGCGCCCGACACCATTGGTAAAAGTCCGTTATCTGTTTCCACTGCGTCCATTGAGAGTCCGAAAGACCTCGATGTCCCGGGTGGCGCGTTGAGGCGCAGACATCTCCGGGATACGATCCGTCATGTTCGAGAGCGCCCATTCCGGTTTCTTCCAAGAAGGCGCGGAGTTTTCGAAAGTACTCGGTGCCCCAACGACTCCCGAGGCAAGGGGAATGCCCGAAGATGGCCCCCTCGGTTGTCCCGGTCTTGGGATTGACAACGTCATCTTCAGGGCTTATGTCCCGGCTTGCCAGCAAGGAATAGCATCCCAGGGTGATTCCCTTCTGTTTCGCATAGTCCACCAGATTCCTGGTTCCCTGAATGAAACCAGGGTCTTCGTTCTCAAGATTGAAGCCACTCCCGAAGGAGATGATCACCATTTCAAAGCCTGCTTCTGCCGCCTGGTCAATCGCTGCCTTCACCTGGATGGGCTGGGAGTTCGTCACGTGCATAAAGATGGGGTTTTCTGTAACCCAGGGGGCGATCGTACGGTACATGCGGCGCAAGGCCAGTCCCTGGCGCTCCCTTTCGGTGGTGTCATAAACCAGTTCGTAGGTTCGATAACTTGTGAAGGTCTCTCCCGGAAGTACGTCAATGTCAGGGCCCAGAGGAGGATAGACCTTGAGTAAGCAAGGTGTTTTCAAATCATAATTCACTTGCGACGTATATTCCGGATCGGGCAACCAATGGACGGTCTGATTACAGGTCCCAGCAGTGATTTCGCCACCGAATTCGTAATCGCTCTCAACGTGGATATTGGGGTATTCCCATCGGCCCGAATTCACAGCCGACGCGTACTCGACCACCGCCAACACTTCGTTCACGAAGTGATTCAGCCGGATGGCCTCGCCAGAGGTGTTGTGGATGGACAGCCACTTGGAAAGAAGCGGAATCCCATCGAACATTTCGTAATGGACAAACACCTCCACGCCGCTGAGTACGGGCCCCTTCGCTTCAAAGCGAAAGCTCAAAGACGCTCCCGGCGGGGGCCAGGGTTGATTTCCCGAAAATCGCGTCTTCTTCCAGGGGAAACGTCCTGTCGTCTTCCCAATCTTGAATCCCGTGCAACGAAGGTCCTTAGGGTCGGCCTCCAATCGATCGATCCATTCCTGGCTCAAGTACGCGTAATCGGGTTGCCCGTGTAACCCTCCGACCGGAACCTCCTGCCCGTGCAACTCAACGTAGGCTTCCGGCTTCACCCCGCGCAGCATCGATGCCCCGGTCATGAGGTTGTCGAAGCCTACGGTCGCGGCGTTGGGCCGAAGCCGCCAGCATCGACGAATAAGGCCATTGGTCAAAATGATCTCATTGGGGCGATTTGACCTGCGGACTTCCGTTGCCTGCGTGGGTAGCGTCACCAACCAATCGGGTGGGAAAGGTCTGAGATCCTCGGCCTTTTCCTCGGGAAGAAAAGTGGCCATCTCCGGCAAGATGAATTCGGATTTCTCTCGATCGGTCATACCTGCGGCTTTGCTGTTGCCGCATAGGCCGGCCAGCAACCCGCCCAGCGAGACCATGAACTGTCTTCGTTCCATCTGGCGCTCCTCACGGAACTTTGCGAATGTTGTGCAGCTTGATTCGGGGCGGAACCTGGCAGCAATGCTGAACTGGAGGGGAGCAGGGCCTTCGGAGTCTGACTTCTTCTGGCAAGATATTTCTCGGCACCTCGACTTGGGCCCTCACTCATGCGGCTCCGGGATCATTTGTGAAAGCCTCGAACCGGCTGGAGCGGACTGCCTACTGCTGACTGCCTACTTCCTGTTTGGTTCCGGCTACGCTGGGTTAGGTGGTGCTGGATCGTCTCCGAAACAGCTCACTCTCCCACAGGTTTGGCCAGACCATTGGACCGTAATCCACCCCCAAGGGACTCTACCACGCCCCGACCCCGAAGTCTGGCTCGCCAGTGTCTTCTCCCCGGTCCCGAGGGCGAAAGAATGTAATCGGTGCGACGAAAGCCGTTTGAGCTCGGGATCGGAGTTCGTAACCTGAGCGCCTTCCAGTCCGTCAGTTGACGGACGACCTCTTCCAGATACGCACGCGGCCCGTACCGTCCCGCGATTGCGGGACGAGCCGCGCCACTAATCCTAACTTCGGCGCATCTCCATTTCCAGAATCTAACCCACTGGGGAGCCACACGATAGCCACGATGGAAACTCTTTAACTTCGGGATCGGGGCTAGGTCGAGGTTAAGTTGCAGACGCGGGACAACAATGCGCCCCGCGGTCCAATCAAAGCTCACTTTCCGAGGCGGCAACAATACGCCCGGAATCGTGTGGGCAGTTGGCAACCGGCCCAGATCGAATGGCTGTCCAGCCCTGTCGCCGCGATGCGCGTTCATCCCGCACGTTTATCTAAAGTTGGGCCGTACCGGGCAGAGAGATCAGCACTGCGCTACCAGGACACCAGCGGAGCGGTATGGGACACAGGAGCAGTTTAGTCCCCCTTGCTCATGGGCGCATACATGAAAGACAATGTGTGCACCACCCGCGGTCCCGAGCCGGTGGACCTAGCCAAAGAAAAAAGTGCGCTAGAATGGCTCGAGGGGTGTGTTGTGTGAGGCTGTTGGGAGCCAAAGTGGAAATTCGTGCTGGAGCTTGAGACTGGCTTCCTTTCAGCGTGTTGACTTGCTGATTGCTGCGTCATAAGATAGACGCAGTTCAAGGGGCCCTCGGAATCAATTTCAGCGGGTTCGGCCATGATCGGTCAGACCGTTTCTCACTACCGGATCCTGGAGAAGCTGGGCGGCGGCGGCATGGGCGTGGTCTACAAGGCGCAGGACACGACGCTCGGCCGCCACGTGGCCATCAAGTTCCTGCCGCACGTAGCGCCGGGCGGCGCTACATACGACCCCCAAGCGCTGGAGCGCTTTCGGCGCGAAGCGCGCGCCGCCGCGGCCTTGAACCATCCGAACATCTGTACCATCTACGAAATCGGTGAGCATGACGGCCAGCCCTTCATCGTGATGGAACTGCTCGAAGGACAGACGCTCAAGCACCGTATTGCCAGCAAACCCTTGAACGTGGTCGAAGCCCTCGATTTGGGCATCCAGATTGCCGACGGGCTGGAAGCTGCCCACGCGAAAGGCATCGTCCATCGCGACATCAAACCCGCGAACATCTTCGTGACTGATCGCGGCCAGGCGAAGATTCTGGATTTTGGCTTGGCAAAACTCACAGTAGGGGCGCACGGCGTGCGCCCATCGGACCATGCGGGCGCCGAAAAGGGCGCACGCCGTGCGGCCCTACAGGACGCGCCGACGGTCACGATCGATCCTGAACACCTGACGAGCCCCGGCGTAGCGATAGGCACCGTCGCCTACATGTCCCCCGAGCAGGCGCGCGGGGAAGAACTGGACGCGCGCACGGACTTGTTTTCTTTTGGCATCGTGCTGTACGAGCTGGCCACGGGCCGGCCCGCGTTTTCCGGGGCGACCACCGCCGTCATCCACGATGCGATTTTGAACCGGGCGCCGATCTCGCCGGCGCGTTTGAATCCCGAGCTGCCCGCTAAGCTGGAAGAGATCATTGCCAAGGCGCTGGAGAAGGACCGGAACCTGCGCTATCAGACGGCATCCGACTTGCGAGCCGACCTTTCCCGCCTGCGCCGCGACACCTCCGGCGCCGCCGCGAGCGCACAAGCCGCTGCAGCGCCGACTGCGGCCTCGCGGCGAAATTTGTGGCTCGTGGGGATGGGTCTCGCGATCGTAGGTCTCCTCGTCGTGGCGTACGCGCTCGAGACCGGCTTTTTGCGACGCTCTTCGACGGCGGAACCGCAGGCCACCAGAATTCGCTCCCTCGCCGTGCTTCCGCTCGAGAACCTCTCCGGCGACCCGCAACAAGAGTATTTCGCGGACGGGATGACGGAAGAATTGATTACGGAACTCTCGAGGATCAGCGCGCTGCGGGTGATCTCGCGGACATCGGTGATGGCCTACAAGGGATCGAAGATAGCGCTTTCGGAGATCGCGCGTCATCTGAACGTGGACGCAGTTGTGGAAGGGTCAGTCGAAAAGGCGGGCAACCGCGTGAGAATCATGGTGCAGTTGATCAACGCTGCGGAGGACCGCAACCTCTGGGCAGAGAGATACGAGCGTGATTCAAAAGACATCCTGGGCCTGCAGAGCGATGTGGCGGAGGCCATCGCCCAGAAAATCCAGGTCAAGGTGACGGCGCGGGAGCAACAGCGCCTTGAAGCCGCCGCGCCCGTTAACCCCGAGGCTCACGACGCCTACGAGCTGGGCCAATACCATCTCAACAAAGGCACGGCGGAGGATCTGAAGAAGGCCATTGACTACTTCAGCCAGGCGGTTCAGAAACAGCCCGGGTACGCCCGTGCCTACCTCGGGATTGCGAACAGCTACGTTTCCATGACGCCCAGTTATCTCTCGCCGCGCGAAACGGCGCCCAAAGCCCGCGAGGCCGTGATGAAGGCACTCGAGCTGGATGACGGCTTGGCGGAAGCCCACGCGACGCTCGGTGGCATTTACCTTGCGTATGATTGGGAATGGCCTGCCGCTGAAAAGGAAATCAAGCGGGCTCTCGAGCTCAATGCGAATTCCGCCCTGGCCCACGAGGACTACGCGGCTTACGACGCCGCCCTGGGGAAGGGCGAAGACGCCGCCCGGCAAATGAAACGCGCGCAGGAACTCGACCCGCTCTCGACCGGAGCGAGTTGCATCGCGGACCGCACCTGGATCCTTTACATGGCCCGCCAATACGATATGGCGGTCGAACAATGCAAGAAAGATGAGGAAATCAGTCCCCAATTCGGATGGGCGCACAGTGTTCTCGGCCTGGTTGCCTTGGAGCGCGGCCAACGGGAACAGGCGCTTGCCGAAGCGCGAAAAGGCGTGGAAATGGACACCAGCCCCTTCAACCTGGAGGTGCTGGGCGGTATCGAAGCCGTCCTGGGAATGCGAGCCGAGGCGGTGGGCGTCATCGACTCGCTGCGCAAGCGGGCGAAGAACGAGTATCTTTGCCTGTACGAACTTGGAGCGATTTACGCCGGCATGAATGACAAGGACGCGGCGTTCCAATATCTCAATAAAGGCTGCGACGATCGCGACGTGTGCATGATCTGGCTGGCGTCTGACCCGAGACTGAAAAACCTGCACTCCGATCCCCGCTTCCGTGACTTGGCTCGCCGGATCCAGTTCCCGACGTCATCCATCTGAGAGAAAGGGCGGCCTGCTCATCCCCAAATGATGGGCAAAGGTATTTCCCACTATCGCGTCTTGGAGAAGCTCAGTGGCGGCGGAATAGGTGTCGTGTACGAGGCCGAAGACACCAAGCCCGGGCGCTTGTCGCCCTGATATCCCCCCGGTAGCTAAGGTAACTTTTTGCGGCCATCTTCTTCAGGACACATTCGGAAAGCGTGCTATATCGCTGGTTGGGTCCGATGTCCCTCCCGGGCACTCTTCGGAACCGCGCCAGACCCTTCCCGGATCAGAACCCGTAATGAGTAGTCGCCAAGTCTTTAGGAATTGCTTCCAAGCTGATCGCACCGCTCACTTGGCCGTTCGAACGCCCTACTCATAAGAAGCGCAACCCATGACTTCCCTGAAGTGTTAGTGCTGTATCGGAAGCGCGCCGGCTGAAATGGGCTGGGGGAGTGGGAGACTCAGTCGCACGGCGCGCCTTCGATACAGCGACTTGAAGGAAGCTGCCCACGTTTGCGGCGGACGCGGGGGATCATGGGTTTTGAATGGCGTTCAAAGGCCCCACGGCCAAATTGCTGAGCAGGCGGAATGAGTTTCTGCGGACATCGAAGTACGGATGGGGGGTTGACCCGGGGTGGATCGGGTGCGGTGTGCGCTGCTTGAAGTCCGCATCTGGGAAACTGGCGACGATCTTCAAACTGACCCACTGCCCTCTGCCGTGCCCCCTTGCCTCCACTACCCTGGCCGGTGTATCCTGTTATCGGTATTCGGGGCTGAACCATTCAAAACTTGAGCGGCTTGTTGTCGGGTGCGCGGACAATTCATTTCTGTCTCATTCAACGTCTGCCAAAGGGGAGGAACCATGGAGATTGACCAAGCCAAGCTCGAGAAATTCCTGGGACAGGCCGTGGGGGAAATGGGTGCGGCGATGAATGCCGCCCTGGTCCTCATCGGCGACAAGCTGGGTTTATATAAGGCGATGGCGGGGGCTGGCCCCTTGACGCCGGACGAAGTTGCGCAGAAGACCGGTACGACCGAGCGTTACGTCCGGGAGTGGCTGTGCGCGCAAGCTGCGGGCGGGTATGTTCAGTATGACAGCTCGACGCGGCGCTATACCCTGCCCAATGAGCACGCCTTCGCGCTGGCCGTGGAAGACAGTCCGGCGTTCCTGCCGGGGGCGTTCCAAGTCATCGCGTCGGCGATTAAGGATGAGCCTCGCATCACCGAAGCGTTCCGCACCGGCAAGGGCGTGGCGTGGCATGAACACTGCGCCGATCTATTCGAAGGCACCGAACGCTTCTTCCGGCCCGGTTACGCTGCCCACTTGGTCAGCGAGTGGATTCCCGCGCTGGAGGGCGTGGAGGCGAAGCTGAAGGCCGGCGCGAAGGTGGCCGACGTCGGCTGCGGGCATGGGGCCTCGACGCTCCTGATGGCGCAGGCTTATCCAAAATCCAAGTTCGTGGGCTTTGATTATCACGCACCCTCCATCGAACGCGCGTGGCAGCTTGCGCGCCGGGCTGGGCTGGACGATCGCGTGGGGTTTCAAGTGGCCTGGGCTAAAGGGTTCCCGGGCAAAGGCTACGATCTGGTGGCGTTTTTCGACTGCCTGCACGACATGGGCGATCCCGTTGGCGCCGCCGCCCACGTCCGCGAGACCCTCGCTCCCGACGGGGCGTGGATGATTGTCGAGCCCTTCGCCCACGACCGTGTGGAAGAGAACTTGAATCCTGTGGGCCGGGTTTTTTACTGCGCCTCGACGATGGTTTGCACGCCGGCGTCGCGCGCGCAGGAAGTGGGCCTCGCGCTGGGCGCGCAGGCTGGAGAAGCTCGCATGCGCGAAACGGTGATGAAGGGGGGGTTCACGCGCTTCCGACGCGCGGCCGAGACGCCCTTCAACTTGGTGTATGAGGCCCGACCCTGAAGGACAGGAATTAGGGGTCCGGGGCTCGGGAGTCGAGTCCCCGGGGGGCAACAAAGAGGGGTAGCGCAGTCCGTCCCCTGACGGACTGCGTTACAACTGCGCCTCCCCACAGCACAAGGCGTTCTGCACCCTTCCAAAGTGTTAAAATGCTCTGAGGGAGGTGTGCCCGTGGACAAGCCGAAACGTCACCGCAAGAAAGAGGACTACAGGCTACGTACCCACCTGATTCATGGCAACTTCGAGAGCAAGAAGTGGGACTACAACCACCACGTTGTTCCTCCCGCTTCGCACTCTACGGCCTTTCGCCTCAGCTCCCTCGAACGGGGCGCCAAGGGCTTTGTGCAGTTTGCCTCCGCCGACGAAGCCTTGAGCGGTCATATCCCTATATACATTTATGATCGCCTGGATGAGCCCACGCGCGCCATGTTGGAAGAGAACCTGGCGTACGCGGAAGGCGGGGAAATCTGTGTGACCTTCGCCAGCGGGATGGCGGCCATCAGCGCCGCCCTGAGCACAGCGCTGCGAGGGGGACAGGAAGCGCTCGCCCACCATATCCTTTATGGTTGCACCTACAGCCTCATGACCAACTGGTTGCCGCGCTTCGGCATGCAGTGCCGCTTCGCTGACTTCCTGAAACCCGAATCCCTCTTGGGGCAGGTGACCCCTGCGACACGCGTCCTCTACTTCGAAACGCCCGTGAACCCTACCATGGAGTTGGTGGATATTGGGGCCATCCGCCGAGTCGCCGATGAAGTGAATGCCCACCGGAACGAGAAGGAACGCCTCCTGGTGATTGTGGACAACACCTTCGCCACCCCCTACTGCCAGCGCCCTCTCCGGCTCGGCGCGGATATCGTCGTCGAGAGCTTGACCAAGGGACTCGGGGGGTTCGGAACGGACATGGGCGGGGCGGTGATCGCCTCTAAGGAGTGGTACAACCACCTCATGCTCTTCCGGAAGGATTTCGGAGGCGTGCTGGCTCCCCGCAGTGCCTGGAGCATTATGGTTTACGGCCTGCCGACGCTGGCCGCGCGCATGGCCAACATGCAGAAGACCGCGCAGCGCGTGGCGGATTTCCTGTGCAAGCATCCCAAGGTGGCGAATGTCAGCTATCCCGCAACCGAGTGCTTTGCCCAGAAGACGCTGGCCCGCCGGCAAATGGTGAGCCCCGATGGCAAGTTCGCTCCTGGCAGCATGATGTATTTTGTGTTGAAAGGGGCGGACAGCAAGCAGACCCTCGCCGAGAAACTGGTGGATTACCTCGCCGAGTACGCCTACTCCATCACCTTGGCCGTCAGTCTGGGGCAGATCAAGACCCTCATCGAGCATCCTTTCACCATGACCCATTCCGCCCTGCCCGATGACCAGAAGCGGACGTTGGGCTTGCACCCGGAAGGAGTCCGGCTTTCGGTCGGCCTTGAGGACTGGCACGACATCATCCGCGACTTGGAACTCGCCCTCGAGAGAGTGTGAGACAGGCCCCCCCAAGCCTGCCATGTTCAGTCTTGGCTGCGCTGCTTGCACACTAATACGAACGCATTTAGAGATGCTACGCCTGCGCACCGGTGATCGGGACCCCCTCACCTCTCCGTCAACTGACGGGCAACTCTTCCCTGGCCGCCCAGCTCCGAGGCTGTGCGACCGGGTGGTGCCCCGCCGCGGCGGGCGAGACACGGAGGATTAGGCAGGGCCACCGACCAGCGTAAGAAGATGGAGGCAACATGCCTGATAGATCATAAGTGGCCTTATTATGAGAACGTATCCGCGCCGCAATGGTGGGGGGTGCCCGGCCTCAGCTCCGTCACCTGACGGATTGGGCGGGTCGGCCTGAACAAGAGTTAGGCGTTCCGGCAGAATGGCAACCAAAACAGAGCACAACTGCGAGGCCCGGCGCGAAAATTACATCACCCCGGGCGCCAGGATTTCTTGATGAGTGAGATCCTTTAGCGCATTCTCGACTTGGTAGCACGCCAAGAGGTACTCATCTCGGATCACGGGTATGATGAGCTTGCGGCAGACGGTATTCTTGTGAGGGATATCCTTGAAGGAGCCGGGGAGGGCACCGTGGTCGAAGAGTACCCGACTTATCACAAGGGGCCGTGTGTGCTTGTCCTGCAAAAGGACAACGAGGGCAAGCCCATCCATGTTGTGTGCGGTATCCCGAGCCAAGCGGATTCTCCGGCCGTCGTTGTCACCGCGTATCGGCCTGACCCACGCCGATGGGCAGACGATTTTCTCAGGAGAAAGTCATGACCAAAAGGCATCACACGAAGTTCATCCATGAGGGACAATACGCTGCTGCGGTCGAGATTGAGTGGGTTGAGTCCGACACGGGGTGGTCGCCCTATTTGTCCGTGGAAGACGCACAAAAGCTGGATGAGGTGCGTGAGGCGTTAAGGAAAGGTGATCTAAAGAAGGCAGGTCACCTCGCCCGCATCTATCAGCTCACGCCCCTGGCTGTGTAGATCCACAAGTGGTAGCCACGGTCAATTCGGACTGGAATTGAGCGTGCGTTTGTGCGTCGGTGAAACGCCTACGGTTATTCACAGGACGATTGAGCGTGGCTACCCACTGAAGTGAGGATCATGGACAATCACATTGTCGAGGCGCGCTATGTGGCCGGCCACGTCGTGTGGCTCCGCTTTCGGGACGGGACGAGCGGCGAGATCGATCTGGCGCCGGCGCTCTGCGGCCCCGTCTTCGAACCGCTGCGCGATCCCGCGGTATTCAGGCAGTTCCAGGTTCATTCTGAGTTTCACACGCTCGCCTGGCCGAATGGGGCCGACTTCGCGCCCGAGTTCTTGCGCGGTAACGTGCGCGTAACGGCATAACCAGCAAATGGAGCCGACGCGCCAGCCGGCGACCGTTGAGAAGCCAGGACAGGCCAGGGATAGCGCGCGGTGATAGAGATGTTGCGTGTGTTCGTGGGGCGCATACATGAAAGGTGATTTATGCGCCACCCGCCATGGCCGTGTAGGCGGGTCGGCCTGAACAGGAGTTAGGCACACTTTTCAAGAGCTTCCGGCTCACAGTTGCGGTACCGTAAGGAGTGAGATGGCTGTACCAAAACTTCTTGTTACACGTTCGGATGAGGTTATGAGCGGTGCCGTCGTGTTTGCGGGCACCCGGGTGCCGGTGCAAACTCTGCTCGACTACCTCGAAGAAGGGGATACGCTCGATCATTTCTTGGAGGATTTTCCGACGGTGAGTCGCGAGCACGCGGTCGCTGTTCTGGAGTTGGCCAAGAAATCGGTGTTCGCGCATGCGGATTCTCCTTGATGAGTGTGTCCCGCGGCGGTTTCGTCGTGAGCTCCCACGGCACGAGGTTCGAACTGTTCCAGAGATGGGGTGGGCCGCGTTGAAGAATGGCGACCTTCTCGCCGCCGCCTCCGGTAAGTTCGATGTACTCGTCACAACCGACCAGCGTGTGAGCGATCGACAGAACATTTCAACTTCGGCGATAGCGGTCGTCATCCTGGTGGCGAGGCGGAACAAACTGGAGTTCCTTCTGCCGCTGGCGCCTGAACTGAGAAAAGTCCTCGAAGAAGTCAAGCTCGGAGAGGTTCGCCGCGTGGGTGTCTAACCAGCGATTGCTGCCGACGCTGCTTGAACGGAAATAGGTGCGCGGGTGGCGCCGACATCCCGCCTTGCGGCACCGCTAAGAAGCCAGGACAGACCATAAATAGGACGCGGCGACAGAGATGTTGCGGGTGTTCGTGGGGCGCATACATGAAAGGTGATTTATGCGCCGCCCGCCATGGCGGTTTAGACAGGTCGGCCTAAACAAGAGGCAGTCGCCTTGGATCGGCAGATGGGTTGTTGGGAGGCTTTCTATTGGGCTATATATTCGAGTGGGACCCGAAGAAGGCGGAGTCCAACGCCCGAAAGCACGGCGTGACATTTGCCGAGGCGATGACCGTGTTCGGCGACCCGCTCGAGCTCGCGATTGGGGATCCGCACCACTCGCAGGGCGAACTCCGGTTTGTCAGCATTGGTCTGTCGGCAGCAGGGCGCCTGCTCGTGGTCGCATACACTGAACGCGAAGGGGGGACCCGAATCAGCAACGCCCGTGAGGCGACTCCCAGAGAACGGAGACAGTATGAATCAACAGGTTCACCACGACGATAACGACGAGATTCGACCAGAATACGACTTCTCCCAAGGCGTTCGCGGGAAGCATTATGAGGCTTACCGCGCGGGCACGAACGTCGTGTTTCTCGAGCCCGATGTGGCCAAGGTGTTTACCGATTCGGCGTCGGTCAATCAGGTCTTGCGGCTGCTCTTGCGGCTTGCCAAGACGAATGTTCCACGAGAGACTCGGCCTGACAAGGCGCTGCTGCCAGCGAACCGCCGTCGACGAAGGGGCAAGAAACCGAGGACAGCGAAGGCAGCTCGCGCCTGAGCGCCGAAATCGTTATCCGCGGGTGGCGCCGACATCCCGCCTTGCGGCACCGCTAAGAAGCGGGTAGCCACGGTGTCGCCACGGTGTCGCCGCGGCGACCAGTCCCGACCGTGTTTTTGTGGTCATGGGGAAAGGCCCACGGTCAATCAGCGCACGATTGACCGTGGCTTGTATGTTGTTTTTCCCATTCTTTCCAAGGGGATTGAATCATGTGTGCGGGAAGAGGAGTGCCGCTGCCTTGCTCGGGGGGCA